>Ga0100391_1001363_pt1 | contig 27396 bp, 24 predicted proteins | sample CryGeymeta201515_FD_81541 | JGI IMG/M metagenome (GOLD analysis project Ga0100391, IMG submission 81541) | Groundwater microbial communities from Crystal Geyser aquifers in Utah, USA - Crystal Geyser metaG 2015-15 | ecosystem: Environmental > Aquatic > Deep subsurface > Groundwater | place: USA... | reverse complement strand
TGCTGAAAAAGCAAATGCAGAATTGAAAGATGGAGTTCTAGTAGTTACACTACCTAAATCTGAAAAAGTTAAATCTAAAAAAATTCCTATTAGGTAAACTAATAACTGTATAAAAATGCTCTTACTTAATATCAATAAGAAGAGCATTTTTTATTAAAAAAATTAATTCAATGATTATATCAATAAATAAACCACCTGGTATTACTTCTCATGATATTATATACAAAGTAAGGAAGTTTTATAATATTAAAAAAGTAGGTCATGCAGGTACATTAGATCCATTCGCAGAGGGAGTTTTGGTGGTTATGATAGGAAGAGAAAGTACCAAAAAAAGTAATGAATTAATGAAAAAAGATAAAGAATATTTAGCTACTTTAAATTTAGGTTATACTAGTGATACATTGGATAGAGATGGGAAAATTCAAGAATTTAATCTTAATTTAGTTCCAGAATTAGAAGATATTAATAATGTTATAAAAAAATATATAGGTATGAATATACCCCAAATTCCGCCTATGTATTCAGCTATTAAAATTAAAGGTAAGAAATTATATGAATTAGCAAGACAAGGAAAAATTTTGGAACTCGAACCAAGGATGATAAATATTTATGATATTAATATTTTAGAATATAACTATCCTATACTCAAAATTAAAGTAAAATGTGGTTCAGGAACATATATTAGGTCATTAGCTAGAGATATTGGTAGAGATCTAGAAGTAGGTGCTTATCTTGAAGCTTTGGTTAGAACTAAATCAGGTGAATATTTTTTAGAAAATTCTTATTCAATAGATGATTTGCCAAAATTATATTTTTAGTGAACTTAATTTGACAAAATAAATAAATATGATAATATTAATTTTGTTCTTTGCAAGGTAAAAATTATGATAATTCTTAAATCTTCAGATGGTATAGAAGTTTTTTTAACAGAAGCTTTTCTAGATCATATGAATGCTCATCCCGATGTGACTATAGATCATATTCAATCAGCTCTTGATAAAATTGATATCAAAGAGATTCCTACAAGTGAATCTGGGATTAAATATGTTAGTATTAATATATTTCCCTATAAAGGAAGATCTGCTTTAGTTCATGATCCAATAGGTCTAAATGCTCCTTCATTCTTTGCAAAAAGGAAAGGAAGACAAGTACCTTCAAGAGTTAATCTTAAGCTAAAAGGGGATAGCACAAATTTGCTTACCCTAATAATAAAGTCAGACTCTAATGAGCTTATAACCGCTTATTGGAGTAGCGATATCAACATAGGACCAGAGCCAATTAGTCCAAATATTGATCCAAACACTCCAGAGGGTCAAATTGAGAGAAAGAAAGCATTACTTATGTGGTGTAAATATTCTCTTTCTACCCAAGAAATTGAGTTGGATGAAGAGCCATACATCTCTAATTGGCCTACCATAATAGAAGATTATGGAGATTTTTATCACTTCAATGATATTTATTAAAATATAAAATATATATAGAAGGAAAATTTAAGGTATTTTGTTTAATCAAGATACCCTTTTTATTTTTATAGATTATTATTTTTTATATAATCCATAACTAATTTAGAATGTTTAAGAGGATTTACTTTAGGAAAATGTTTAACAAGGATTCCTTTTTCATTTATTAGAAATGAGTCTCTAACTATACCCATATATTTTTTACCAAACATTGACTTTTCAGTCCATACCTGATACAAATTTACTACTTCTTTATCTGTATCAGCTAATAAAGGAAAGTTTAAATTATGTTTTTCTACAAATTTTTTGTGAGATTTTATATCATCAACACTTATTCCTAAAACTTGAACATTTAATTTTTTGAAATCATTAATACTATCTCTCATTCCTTTAGCTTGTACAGTACATCCAGGAGTCATATCTTTTGGATAAAAATAAATTAATACTTTCGTACCTAGATAATCAGATAATGTATGTTGTTTTGAATCTTGATCTAATAATGTGAAGTTTGGGGCTGGGTTATTTTCTAAAGACATATTTTTATAAATTAGTTTATATATATTTATATTATATCATTGATTAACTTATTAAACAAATGTTTTACACTATTCAAAATATAAAATTTTGTTATAATAAATGAATAAGCTCTCATAGTTCAACGGGATAGAACAAGGGACTCCTAAGCCTTAGATTCAAGTTCAAGTCTTGATGAGAGCACATAAAAATAAAAATAGCATTCTTTTCGATTTAAGAATGCTATTTTTTGATTAAATTTATAGCTTATTTAACTCCATAGGAGCAAGTATTATAGAATTAAATTCTTCTTGAGTTAGATATTCTGGATTATATATTTCACCATATCTTGATAATACTTTGTAAAATGATCTTAAGTGATTTCTAGAACCTTTTTGCAAATTATTATATATGGATAATAATTCTGGATTAGATGAATTAGCTTTAACTGTTTCTATATCTTTTATATCTAATTCTTCAATTTTAATACCAACTTTTAGAGCTTCGACAACTGAGATATCAGCTTGACTTGTCAATGTATTATATAGATTTTGAGTTTCTTCTGTAAAAAACATTTCATTAAATTTGTCCTGACTATTATCTTTTATCAAAGAAGCAATTAGATTATAATGAGTAAGCTCACTCTGAGCAATATTGTTAAAAATATTTATATCATATTTGTCGCAAATATATTTGTAAGTTGCATAAGCTAGGTATTCATCATCAGCAATCTTTTTAATATCAGCAATTTCAGTTTCTGAGAACTCTGTATTAATAATATAATCATCTAGATTTAATAAGTCTGATTGATTTACAACAGACAGGTCAGATTCGAATTTAGGTTTTGGAGTATTATTGACATATTTTTTTATTCATATTATTTCGTTATAATTAATGTTAAATATGTATATTAATTATAACCTTAAATAATAAATTTGGCAATACAAAATTTTGATGTATAATATAGATATACTTAATTAAAATTTACATTATGTTTACAAACAAGAATTTATTAATCAAAATATCATCAGTAATATTATTTATAATAGTAATTTCTGGGGGAGCATACCTTTTGTATGGATTTCAATCTGAATCTGTGGATTTAAAGTTGGTTGGAGATGGATGTTTAAAATTTGATAAATCTCAAGAAAATTCTGATCCTAAATGTATCCTACAAAGAGGAGATAAGAGTTCTGAGCTAAGAGATTGTACTGATGATCCAGAAGGAATTTGTGAGAACTCTGAATATGTTTTAGGAAAAAGAGAGGGTGAGTCACAGTATCTTTTATTCAAAGCAAAGTCAATTGCAGATATAATGACTGTCTATAGAGTGAACCTTGAAGATTTGTCTAAACAAGAGATGGTAGAGACTTTGTATTATACTGAAGTAAAAGAAGAATGTCAGAATTCTAAAGAGACTTATGAAGAAAATTGTTTTGAATATCCAATTACAGAAGAACAGAGAAAAGATATTTGGAATAATAATAAAAAATACAATGATAAATTAAAATCTTATAAATAAAAAATTACCCCCCAGTCTAATAAAGATGGGGGTTTTAAAATTAAGTTAGAATGGTGGCTTTACCAAAAACGAATCCAAGATAAAGGTGCAAGAGGTCGTCTTGACCACCATAAGTTAATTTTTCGTCTGTAATTAAAATGGTCATATGCATATTGATTGAAATATGGATTTACTCCACATCCTCCAATAACTTGTTCTTCTTGTTCTTCAGTCATTGTCTTCCATGATGGATGGCTTTTCATAGATTAAGAATACACATTGTGTATTTATTAAATTATTAAAGTATTATACCATAAAAAATCTATTTTGTTAATAGGAAATTTTATTGGATTATATTTTGAATGTTTGACATTATATCATATTTAATCTAATATAAAGCTATAGTTTTATATTATCTAAATTAGTTTTATGAGAATCAATAAATATTTAGCACATAAAGACATCTGTTCCCGTCGGGAGGCTGATAGACTTATTCAAGAGAACAAAGTATATATTAATGATAGAATAGCAGTTCTAGGTGATGATGTATTAGAAGAAGATAAGGTAGAAGTAAGGAATAATCATAAGAATTATTTATATTTTGCATATCACAAACCAAAAGGAATTATTACTCACAGCCCACAAAATGATGAAATATCTATTCATAATATAGCTAAAATTCCAAAAGAAGTATTTCCAATTGGAAGGTTAGATAAAGATTCTTCGGGTTTAATTCTACTCACTAATGATGGAAGAGTTATAAAGAGAATTCTTGATCCAAAATCTGAATTAGAAAAGGAATATTTAGTTTTATTAGATAAACCTATAACTCAAAGATTTATCCAACAAATGATGAATGGGGTTATAATTGATAGTGGATACAAAACAAAACCTTGTAATGTAAGAAAATATGATGATTATACTATAAAAATAATTTTGACTGAAGGTAAGAAAAGACAAATTAGAAGAATGGCAGAAGCTCTGAAATATCAAGTTGTAGAGTTGATGAGAATTAGAATAGGTAATATATCTTTAGATAATCTCCAACCTAATGAATGGAGAAAACTAAGAGAGATTTAATGCTAGTGATTTGCATTAAATTATTAAATAAGTTATACTAGAAGTATAATCAGATTTAAATAAAAGTTATATGAAGATAGCAATTGTTGGAAAAGGAGGAAGTGGTAAAAGTAGTACATCTTGGCTCTTATCTAAGTTTTTATCACAAAAAAGTCAAGTTTTAGCTATAGATGCCGATCACAATATGGATTTGGCAGGAATATATGGATTAGAAATAAATCAAGATACAAATACCTTTCATAGACTTCATGATAGATTTAGACAAGAAGTTGGTTTATTGGAAGACTCTAAATGGTATCGTATTATTTTGGAGAATGAGAATCCTCATAGATTTTCTCTGAGTCCCAAAGATTCTTATACTAAATTAATCTCTCATTTTATTAATCAAAATTTAGATTTAGCAGTTGTAGGTCTTGGAGCTGATGACATAATGTTTAGTGATAGATGTGCTCATGGACATTCTGCTCCACTTAAATTTTATTTGGCTTTATTAGAAGAAGATGACTCTTATGTTGTTGTTGATGGAGTAGCAGGTGCTGATATGGTTAATTTTGGACTTTATAATGGAGTAGATATGATTTTGGGAGTTGTAGAACCTCATATAAATAGTATGAAAGTTTTTCGTCAATTATTAGAATTATCTAGACTTCAAAATATTCCTATGTATGGAGTTGTAAATAAGCCAAGAGAAAATAATTTATATCAAGAAATATATCAAGACTTTGGAAATATTATTTTAGGAGAGATAAAATATGATGAAGCTATAATAGATTATGAATTTGGTAAAATTTCAGAGCATACCTTAGATTCTTTAAATAATCTTTGGAATAATGTAGAAAAAATTTATAAAAAAGAAGATACATTAGAAAGATTAAAAAATTTTGAAAGAAAAAAATTAGAAAAAAGATTAAAATAAGTATTGACAAAATAATAGCTTTCTGGTATAAATATACTATTGCAATTTATTTGCGATAAGTTCTTTAAATTTTAGGTGATTGTATTGTATGTGTCACGAAAAGACAAGCTTTAGTTATGATCGTCCAATATCTGACGAGGATATTTTAACGGTAATTAATTTCTATCATTCTTTAGATGGGCAAAAAGTGCCTGTAGACTTTGTTGTGGGGGTCTTTGATGCTATCACTGATAGTAATAGCCCACAACCTATTGTACTTGTGACTTTGGTAGATTTATATTATCGTAAGATTAATGATCTTGTTGGTGTAAAATACCCGTGGGTATCATTACCATTTTCAGCTTTGGATTATAAGAGTGGGGAACGATTGATGTCTCCAGAAATGGGACCATTTCATGGTGTCTTTGCTATGTTTTCCTTAGCTCAACGAAATCTTGGAATTCTAAGAAATTTCTTGAGTGAATTCGGAGTTGACTTTATTACCTTTCATGATTGCGGCTGTATTATGCCCGATCGTGATGATGATGTAATGAATACTGAGAATTACAAGTCTATTAATCTTGTAAGGTCTCATTATGAGGCTTTAGGTGGAGCTGTGAGAGTTCTATCTTTTGATCAACTTGAATGGTTAAGTCCATGGCTTGATATGGGATTAGAAGAAATTCAAGCTTATCAAAGAATGACGGAGTGCTTATTGACTCTTAATTCTGATTCAGAGATATATCATTCTGAAGAATATATTCAGAATGCAATGAATAAAGTTATGCCAATTCTTGATATGGCAACAGTATAATTCTTAAAATATTTAATTTAAATTTGTAAAAGACTCTATTATTTTATAGAGTCTTTTGTATTTAATTCTAATATCTTATAAAACTCCTCTCTATAATCTTTATCTAGCAATTCCCACCACTCAACTCCCCAAACAAAAGCTTTATCTATACCAGCTTTTTTGATGGTTTGGATATTCTTCATAAAACGATTTGGTGAAATTGTTCTTTCTATATCTTTTTTATTTTTAATGTCAATAAATTTGTAATCCCATGGTTCAGCTTGTAATTCCATTACCCAAGCTTTTTTATTTTTGGATAATACAAAACCAACATCTTTTTTTAATCTAAATGTTTGGAATGGATATTGGTATAAATCCATATAAATCGGAATATTTTTAATTCTGATACCTAATTTTGAATAAAAATCTAATCCAACTATATCTTCAGGTAAATTAGTATTATAAAAAGTTTTTTGCCAAGATTTATATCCATAAGAAACTATTACTGGTCTTTCATCTAAGGTTTTTAGTAATACAATTTCTTTTTTATAAATTTCTCTAACATCAAATCCATTTTGTCCCCAAGTATTTTCAAAAGGCTCATTTTCTATTTGCCAAGCTTCTATTTGTTTATTTTGTCTTAAATCTAAAATTAATTTTTCTAAATAATTCAAAAGTTTTTGTTCGAATTCTTCTTTTGATAAATTGGGAATCCATTCAGGAAAATGTCTTTCAGGCCAACGAGGACTTCTATATCCTATTGCAGGAACTATATTAATATTATAGCGAGAGAGAATTTCAAACATTTCTTGGTATTCAGAGATTATCCAATCTGATTCATTTGGCATAATCATATCCCAATAAAAAGCAATTCGGATTGAATCCCAGTGATAAGAATTTAAAATTTTCACTAAAGTTTTTCGCCAATCTAAATTACATTCTAGACAGTATTTTATACTAAATGTAAATCCAAATTTCATGATAAATCAAATTTACCGGAATTTCCGTATCCATTTATAAAATCTTTTGGACTTAGCCAATTAGCAGATTCTGGTTTAATTTTTTTTATCATAAGAGATTTATTAGGTGTGCCTATTAATAATTTGTTTTCTTCCCATAGCCAATGAGCAGGGGTGAGGGTACAATTTATAATTGTTTCTATTTCTAAAATAATTTTTTTCCCTTTCAAATAAGTGAAAATTTGAGGCCAATTTATAAATGCTCTATATTGATTAAAAATTTCTTGAGCTGATTTATTCCAATTTATTAATCCATCAGATTTCTGAATAAAATGAACAATTGATGATTTAGAGTGATTTTGAGGCTTTGGTTTTATTTCTCCTAAAATATATTTTTCTAAGGATTTATCTAACAATTGGTATGATACATTTATCATTTTTGGTTCTAAATCTAAATAAGTTTCAGATTGAGATAATGAAAAAGATTTTTGGTATATTATGTCTCCATGATCCATATACCTATCAATTTTCATTAATGTGACACCAGTTTCTGAGTCACCATTAAGTAAGCAAGATTGGATTGGAGCAGGTCCTCGGTATTTTGGAAGGAGGGAAGGGTGAATATTTAAAATTCGATCAGGCATTAAGTCAAGAAAGCTTTGTGGTAGAATTTTTCCATATCCAATTACTAGCCAAATATCAGCTTTTAGATTTAAGATTTCTTTTATAAAATTTGGTTCTTTAATCTTTTCAGGTGTAAAGATATATATATTCTGCTTTAAGCTAAATTGCTTTACTGGGCTTGGAGTTAATATTTTTTTTCTTCCAATAATAGAGTCTGGAGCTGATACTGTTCCAACGATTTCAAATTTTTTATTTTTATGTAGTTTTTCTAAAATTAGTTTAGCAAATTCTGGAGTCCCAAAAAAAAGTATTTTCATAGATTATATATAGATTTTATGCTTTTGTTTTAATTTTCTATCTACAACTTTATCTTCAAATAATATTCCATCTAAGTGATCAATTTCATGTTGTAATATTCTAGCAAATATACCGCTAACTTTTCCATATATAGGTTCACCTTTTTCATTCATAGCTTTGAAATCTACTGCACAAGGTCTAATAACTTCAGCAAAGTATTCTGGTAGTGATAGACAACCTTCTTCCATTATACAATGATCTTCTGATATATTTATTATTTCAGGATTAATTAAAATCATATTTTGATTTGGCATACAAAGATCAAATCCGGTTTCTTTATAATATTCTCCAGGAATTTTTATCAGAATCATTCTAATGTTTTGACCTACTTGAGGAGCTGCTAGTCCCATACCTCCAGCTGGATCAATTGTAGCTTTCATATCTCTGGCTAATTTTTTGATTGAGCTATCTATCTTTTTAATTGGAAGAGATTTTGTTCTTAGAATTTGATTTGCAGAACCTGTTTCTATATCAAGAATCATAAAATAAGTAATTAAGTTTAAAATTTAAATCATTATAGCATAAATATAAAAATATTACAAAAAACAGATTTTTAAGGATATTTTTATAAATTGTAAGTAATTAATTAGTTTTTACCTTCCCTACGATATTGTTTTTTAATTTTTAAATATTCAGTATCTTCTCCTGAGCCACTATCCTTGCCAGAGAATCTTTTCATAATCTGTGCAGGATACTTTTCTTTAACTTTTTCTAATTTTGTTCGGATAATATATTCAGTGTCAAGTTCCAATAACACAGACATTTCGATACAACATATCATTACATCAGCCAATTCTTTCTGAATTAAGGGTATTAGCTTATTATCTTTTTTGACTTCATCTAAAGTTAAATTAGACCATTGAAATATCTCAAGTAACTCAGCTGACTCTATAGAAATAGATTTTGATAAATCTGCTGGTCTCAAATTATTCCAACCTCTTTCTTCTAAAAACTGTTTTATTTCTAACTCTAATTTATTCATATAAATTTATAATTTAATTTCGTAACTATATAATAATATTTTTATTTTAAAAATACAAATATAAAACTTTAATCAAAAATTAAAAATAATACAAAGATATAAAAGTAAATTAAGCCAATTTGCCTATTGTAAATCTAGATTATTCTGTTAAAATAAATAAGTACTTTTTTAGGGTTCTATATGAATCATAATTTATTAAAATTATCAGAAATTAATTTAGATTTACCCAAACTGGATGTTAAAGGAGTATTCGGATGTGTATTTACTAAAGATTCAATGGGTAAAATACAAATTTTATTAATGAAAAGAATAGCAAAATATCCTTTAGAATATCAAGGAGTAAGAGAATTTCCAGGAGGAGGGATTGAAGATAATGAAACAATTTTTCAAGCCTTAAGAAGAGAACTTGATGAAGAAATTGGATTTTTTGGGGAATCTTTTTTGTATAAATGTCAGCTATGGAGTTATAGTATGCTAAGAGTAAGAAAAGATCCAGTTTATTTATTTTTTCTTTATATTGATAAATTAGATATAGAATTTATTATTAAAGAATTTATTATTACTGATGAAACAGATGATCCAAGATTAGTTTCTTTAGATAATTTAGTCTCACTCAATATGACTCAAACCCAGATGGAATTTTTTGTACCGATAATCAAAGATTCTTTAAGCCCATTTGATAACAAAATAGATATTTATCCAGATATAGGTTTGTATTTTTAAAAATATAAGAGATTTAGTAATTCTACTAAGTCTTTTTCTTTTTTGAAATAATGACAAATTTTTATTTTTGAGATATAATAAATATATAGGTAACTTATTATTAAATTATAAATAAATTATGAAGTTTTTGAATAAAATATTTGGAGATCCGAATCAAAAGGAATTAAATAAAATAAAGCCTTTATTAAGAGAAGTTAACCAAAAAGAAGCTGATTTTAAAGATAAATCAGATGATGAATTGAGAAAAGAAACAGCTATATTAAGAGAAAAAATTATTAATACAAAAGATGTTGATCAGTTTTTGGTAGATGGATTTGCTTTAATAAGAGAAGCTTCTAAGAGAACTTTGAGTCAAAGACATTATGGAGTTCAGTTAATAGGAGGAATAGTTTTACACCAAGGTAAAATTGCTGAGATGAGAACTGGAGAAGGTAAAACTTTAGTGGCAACTCTTCCAACTTTTTTGAATGCTCTATCTGGTAAGGGTGTGCATGTTATTACAGTAAATGATTATTTAGCTAAAAGAGATGCTGTTTGGATGGCTCAAATATATTCTTTTTTGGGTCTTTCAGTTGGAGTTATTACTGGGGAAGGATCTTTTTTGTATCAAGAATCAGATAATGAATTAGAAGATAAAGAAAGAGATGATGATGGTTCTTATAGAATTAAAAAATCATTTTTGAAACTTTGTTCAAGAAAAGAAGCATATCAAGCTGATATAACTTATGGAACTAATAATGAGTTTGGATTTGATTATTTAAGAGATAATTTAACTCAATCAAAAGAAGATATGGTTCAAAGAGGTCATAATTATGCAATTATTGATGAGGTTGATAGTATTCTGATTGATGAGGCGAGAACTCCCCTTATTATATCTCAAGCTAATGCTGAGTCTCCAAAATTGTATGAGGTGTTTGCTGGTATAGTTCCTAAGTTGGCTAAAGACACTGATTATTCTATCGATGAGAAAATGAGAAGTGTTAATATTACAGAATCGGGTATAGATAAAATAGAGAAAGCTCTTGGTATTAATAATATCTATGAAGATAAAGGTATAACCTTTGTACATCATTTGGAACAGGCATTGAGAGCTGAAGCCTTATATCAAAAAGATAGAGATTATGTTGTAAAGGAAGGAGAAGTAATAATTGTTGATCAATTTACGGGTAGAATGATGAATGGTAGAAGATATTCTGATGGATTGCATCAAGCTCTAGAAGCAAAAGAGGGTGTTATGATAAAACAAGAGTCAAGAACAATGGCATCCATTACATTCCAAAATTATTTTAGGATGTATAAGAAAATCTCAGGTATGACTGGTACTGCTATTACTAGTGCAGAAGAGTTTTATAAGGTGTATAAATTAGATGTTATTACAATACCAACTAATAAAAAGATTCAAAGAATCGATAAATCAGATTTAGTTTATAAAAATGAAAAAGCTAAATTTAATGCAATTGCAAAATTGGTAAAAGAGTTAAACCAAAAAGGACAACCTGTTCTTTTGGGAACTGTTTCTATTGAAAAAAGCGAAGCATTGGCTCAAGTTTTTGATAAGTTTAAATTGAAATATAATATTTTGAATGCTAAGAATCATGAAGCAGAGGGAAATATTATAGCTAATGCTGGTCTTAAAAATGCAATAACAATTGCTACTAATATGGCTGGAAGAGGTGTGGATATTAAATTAGGAGGAGCTGAAGCAACAGAAGAAGAGAAACAAGAGGTATTAGATTTAGGAGGATTGTATGTAATTGGAACAGAGAGACATGAAGCAAGGAGAATAGATAATCAGTTGAGAGGTAGGTCAGGAAGACAAGGAGAGCCTGGAATTACTCAATTTTTCTTATCTTTGGATGATGATGTAATGAGAATTTTTGGTGGTGATAAGATTAAAGGTTTAATGGAAAGATTTAATTTCCCAGAAGATGAACCTATAGAAAATGTTTTAATTAGTAAATCAATTGAAGGAGCTCAGACCAAAATAGAAGGATTTAACTTTGATTCTAGAAAGAGATTATTAGAGTATGATGATGTAATTAATAAACAAAGAGAAATTATTTATAAGAAAAGAAAAGATATATTGCTATTAAAGAATGATATAGAGGAACAAACTCACACTCTTTTGAAGGAGCATGTTTATAAAATAGTTTCATTCCATACAACAATTGAAAGCCCTAGAGAATGGTCTTTAACAGATATATTAGAAGATATTAATGGTCTTATTAAAATTGAGGGTAATATAATTGAAGATTTAACTTTGATAAGAGATGGTCAACATAATATGTCTTCTAAAAAGAAAAAAATCAATGAATATTTATTTTCAAAATTACAAAGTTCCTTTGATAGTAAATTTGAATCTTTAGAAGAAACTCAAAAGTTGATTTTACAAAGATCAGTTTTACTTCAAACTATAGATATGCTTTGGATGGAGAATCTAGAAATTATTGATTATCTAAAAGGAAGTATTAATCTAAGACAATATGCTCAGAGAGATCCTTTAGTTGAATACAAAAATGAAGCATTCTTATTATTTGAAAAACTTTTGAATAATATCAATACAGAATATATCAATAACTTGCTTAGAATTAAAATTGAAACTAAGTTACAACCTATGCAAGACACACAAAATTTAGCAACAAATCTAAAGTATGTAAACTCTTCTAAGTTTATTCCTAAAGTCGGGAGAAATGATTTGTGTCCTTGTGGGAGTGGTAAAAAATATAAGAAATGTCATGGTAAAATTTAATAAAATATCATTATGCAAAAATTAAGTACATATCACAAAATATTAATAGGTGTATTATTAGGTTTAACTATTGTTTTAGTTATTATTATAAACAAAAAATATAACAAATCAGAATCAATCCCAGAAAGTACTGAATTATATGAGGTTTCTGAAAATGATTCTGGACAAGCTAGTGTTGAAGTTGCTCCAGAAGAATTAAAAAAGATTAGGCTCTGGATAGAAGATAAAAATTTAGATGAATATGGAAATCTAGAAGGAACAATTTATGCAGGGGGAAATCCATTATTTGATGAGAGTACTGGAGAAACAAGACTGATTTATGATTATTTATTAGAGAATCACCCAGACAAACCTTGGCAAAATTACGGATCAGAAGATATTAATAATTCTTCAGATATGGAAGAAAGTATCTCTAATGAAAGTAATTTAGAGCAAGAACTATCTTTTTCTGAGATTACAGAATGGTCAAATTTATCAAAACCAAGTTATGATATGGAGTATCCTAAATTTGTAAATATTGAAGATAAAAATGATATTATTACACTAACTGGAGATGATAATTTTAAAATGTATATTTATAATGATATATCAAAACAGGATATTCCTACAGATTTAAACTGTGATAAAATGGATCTAATAGATAAAGATAATGCATTTATTTGCAATAATGATAGTATAAGATATAAACAAATTTATCAAAGAGTAAAGGATAGTGTAATTCCTAAATAAAATAATAAATATCCTTATTTATTATTGACTTCATAGTATTAACCTGTTATAATTATATAATTGAATGAGTGATGAGTATTTTAATTGTCTTACATAAAAATCGGAATGTTTCAAATCAGATATAATATTTTTTACTAAGTAAAATTAGCAAGAGTTCCCTCTCTTGTGTTTTGTGTATCTGATATATTGATTCTAAAAGTAAGAAACCCTTTATTTATTAAATAAATTATTCAGTAATATGGAAAATAATAGAGTTTTTCTTAAGAAAAATATAAGTATAGATTTACCTAATCTAGTTGAGCCACAATTGATATCTTATAAGTGGTTTTTAGAAAAAGGATTAAAAGAATTGTTTGAAGAATATTATCCAATAACTGATTGGAGTGGTACAGAATATAAAATTGAATTTTTAGACTATAGACTAGATGAGCCTAAGATGTCTGAAAAAGAATCTTTAATAAAAAATTCAACCTACGAATCATCACTTAGAGCAAAGTTTTTATTTATTAACAATGCTACTGGTAAAAATCATACTCATGAAGTATTTATGGGAGACATTCCTGTAATGACAGAAAGAGGAACTTTTATTATTAATGGAGTTGAAAGAGTAATAATTGCTCAAATTTTAAGATCTCCTGGAGTATTTTTTACAGAAAATATTTCTAGAGATAAAAGATATTTTGGAGCAAAATTAATTCCAAACAGAGGAGCTTGGTTAGAAATTGAAACAGATGGTGCTGGGGTAATATGGGTTAAAATTGATAGAAAAAGAAAAGTTACAATAACTTCTTTGTTAAGAGCATTTGGTTTATCTACAGATGCTGATTTGTATACAGCTTTTTCTGATGTTGATACTGGAAAAGTTAAATTCATTAGAGAGACTATAAATAAAGATGTTGCTAAAAATCAAGGGGCAGGATTTATAGAAGTTTATAGAAGAATAAGACCAGGAGATTTAGCTACAGAAGATAATGCAAAGCAGTTAATAGAGTCAATGTTCTTTGATTTTAATAGATATGATCTTGGAAAAGTTGGAAGATATAAAGTTAATCAGAGATTAGAAATTGATGTTGATAATAATAAGCAAAATAGAATTTTAAGAAAAGAAGATTTATTATTGATTATAAAGAAAATTATAGAGCTTAACAATGATCCTAATTCCATTCCTGATGATATAGATGATTTAGCAAACAGAAGAGTTAGATTGATAGGTGAGTTAGTTCAAGATAGAGCAAGAATAGGTTTTGCTAGAATGGAAAAAATTATAAAAGATAGAATGAGTACAGCTGATCCTAAAACTATCAATGCAAATTCCATTATTAATTCAAGACCTTTAGTTGCTGCTGTTCATGAATTTTTCTCCTCATCACAGTTATCTCAATACATGGATCAAATTAATACTTTAGGAGAATTAGAGCATAAGAGGAGAATATCAGCTATGGGACCAAATGGGTTGACAAGAGATAGAGCTGGATTCGAAGTAAGAGATGTTCATCCAACTCATTTTGGAAGAATCTGTCCTATTGCTACACCTGAAGGACCAAATATTGGTTTGATTGGACATTTAGCTAATTATGCTTATATTAATGAATATGGTTTTTTGGAGACTCCATTTTTGAAAGTAGTTGATGGAAGAATTACTGACGAAGTGGTTATGATGAATGCTACTGAAGAGAAAAAATATGTGATAGCAACAGCAGTATTAGATTTAGATGATAAAAATAATATTAAAAATGAAAGAGTTTTAGCAAGACAAAATACCAATATTATTCAAGTTTCTAAAAAAGAAATAGAATATGTTAATGTTTCAACAAAGCAATTGATTTCAGTTTCTACCTCATTAATTCCATTTGTAGAGCATAATGATTCAGCTAGAGCTCTTATGGGTTCTAATATGCAAAGACAAGGAGTCCCTCCAATAGTTCCTCAAACCCCTATTGTTGGTACTGGTATGGAAGCAGATGCAGCAAAATATAGTGGTCAGATGATAACAGCTCCAGAGGATGGAGTTATAATAGAAGCTGATGGTGAGCATGTTGTCTTCGAAGATAGTAAAACTAAACAAAGAAAAAAGTGGGAGTTAACGAAATTCTTAAAATCAAATGCTTATACAAGTGTTAATCAAAAAGTTAAGTGTTATCCAAATCAAATTGTAAAAAGAGGAGACTTATTAGTAGATGGTCCGTCAATGGATAATGGAGAACTTGCCTTAGGTCAAAATTTGATGGTAGGATTTATGTCTTATGAAGGAAATAATTTTGAGGATTCAATTATTATTTCAGAAAAATTAGTAAAAAAAGATGTATTTAGTTCTGTTCATATAGAAGATTTTTCTGTGGATGTGTCTGATACGAGTTTAGGAGAAGAACAAGTCACAAGAGATATACCGAATATTTCTGAAGAGAGGTTAAAAGACTTAGATATTGAAGGTATTATTAGATTGGGTGCAACTGTAACTCAAGGTGATATTTTAGTAGGTAAAATTAGTCCAAAAGGTGAGACTGATTTAACAGCAGAAGAAAGATTATTAAGAGTTATTTTTGGAGAAAAGTCTAGAGATGTAAAAGATACCTCTTTGAAATTACCTAATGGTCACAAAGGAAAAGTTATAGGAATAAAAGTCTTTTCTAGAGAAAATGGAGACAAATTACCTTCAGGAGTAATTAAAAGAATTCAAGTCAGTATAGCTCATTTAAGAAAAGTTAATGTGGGGGATAAGCTGGCAGGAAGACATGGTAACAAAGGAGTTATTTCTAGAATATTGCCAGAGGAAGATATGCCTTTCTTGCCAGATGGAAGACCTTTGGATATTTTATTAACACCTCTTGGAATTGCTTCTCGTATGAATCTAGGTCAAATATATGAAACACATTTAGGGTTAGCAGCTTCTGCATTGGGAATAACGATTGCCAGTCCTGCTTTAGATGGTCTTACAATGGAAGAAATTCAGACTTTGCTTAAAAAGGCTGATTTACCAGAGAATGGTAAAATTAAACTTACTAGTGGAAAAACAGGTGAACAATATAGTGAAACAACTACAGTTGGTATTATGTATATGATGAAATTGAATCATATGATTGAAGATAAAATGCATATGAGATCAACAGGTCCTTATTCTTTAATTACTCAACAACCATTAGGAGGAAAAGCTCAGATGGGAGGACAGAGATTAGGAGAAATGGAAGTGTGGGCATTAGAAGGTTATGGAGCAGCTTATATGTTGCAAGAAATGTTAACTGTAAAATCTGACGATATAATAGGAAGATCTAATGCATATGAATCTATAATCAAAGGTAAAAAAATACAGGCTCCACATATTCCATCCTCTTTCCATGTATTGGTAAATGAATTAAAAGGATTAGGAATAAATGTTTCACTCAAAAATGTTGTTACTAATAAGTCAATAGTAGAATAATATAATATTATATGGAAAATTATACTCCTTCTGATCAAAATAATAGTGAATCTTTATCTATGGATATTCTAGATTTCGAATCTATGAGATTAAATCTAGCATCCCCAGAAGAAATTTTATCTTGGTCTTATGCTGAACAATTAGGGAAAAATCAAGGGATTAAAAAAAATGGTGAAGTAACAAAGCCAGAGACAATTAATTATAGAACTCAAAAAGCAGAAAAAGATGGTCTTTTTTCTGAGAAAATTTTTGGTCCCGTAAAAGATTATGAATGTGCTTGTGGTAAATATAAGAAAATTAGATATAAAGGTATAGTTTGTGATAAGTGTGGTACTGAAGTAACAAAATCTTCAGTTAGAAGAGAGAGAATGGGTTATATAGAGTTGGCTGTTCCAGTTGCTCATATTTGGTTTTTAAAAAATATTCCAAGTAGAATAGCTTTAGTTATAGACCAGCCTTTGAATGAGGTTGAAAAAGTAGTTTATTATTCTAGTTATATAATAACTAGTGTTAATGAAGATTTGAAAAAAGATTATATAAAGCAGGTTGAAAATGAGTATAAGAAAAAACTAAGTACAATCACTGTTACTGGAAATGCTGATGATGACTCAGTAAATGAGCTAAAGAGATCCAAAGATGAAGGAATAAACCAATTAAATTCTCTTAGAAAATGGAATATATTATCTGAAATAGATTATAGGATAATCTCCATGAAATTTGGTGGAGTATTTGTTGCAGAAACAGGATCTGAAGTGTTAAGAAGAATTTTTTCTGAAATAGACATGACAGAATCTGTTAAAGAATTAGAAATTGAATTAGCTGATGCTGATGGTATAAAAGCTCAAAAAATTATTAAGAAGATAAGATTTTTTGGAGGAATGTTAAAAGCTAACGTAAGACCTGAGTGGATGTTCATGACTCACTTACCAGTTATACCTCCAGATTTAAGACCTATTGTAGCTTTGGATGGAAGTAGATTCGCAACTTCTGACTTAAATGATCTATATAGAAGTGTTATAAGTAGAAATAATAGATTAAAAAGATTCATTGCACAGAAGTCACCTGAAGTTATTGTTAGAAATGAAAAGAGAATGTTACAAGAAGCAGTAGATACACTGATTGATAATTCAATGAGAAGATCTAGTACTTCTAATTTATCCAGCATTGGACAAAAAAGAACATTAAAATCAATGGCAGATTTTCTAAAAGGTAAATCAGGAAGATTTAGACAAAACCTTTTGGGAAAAAGAGTTGATTATTCTGGTAGATCTGTAATTGTTGTTGGACCAAATCTAAAAATTGATGAGTGTGGTATTCCAAAGAAAATGGCTCTTGAACTATTTAAACCATTTATAATTAATCAATTAATAGAAAGAGAATTAGCACATAATATTAGAAGTGCTACCAAACTTATTGATCAAGGAATTGATGAAGTTTGGGATATCTTAGAGAAAGTAATTGAAAACAGATATGTTCTTTTGAACAGAGCTCCTACTCTACATAGATTAAGTATTCAAGCTTTCAAACCAGTATTAATTGAAGGAAAAGCAATTCAGTTAAATCCTATGGTATGTAGTCCATTTAATGCTGATTTTGATGGAGACCAAATGGCCGTACATGTTCCTTTATCAGAAGAATCATTGAAAGAAGCAGAAGAATTGATGTTATCCTCTAAGAATCTTATTAAACCCTCAGATGGAAGCCCATCTTCAGCACCATCTCAAGATATGGTACTAGGTGTATATTATGCAACTACAGGAATTGTTAGTGATAAAAAATATGTATTTGCAACTTTTGATGATGCAATAAAAGCTTATGAGCATGAAGTTATTGGGTATAGAGATTTATTTGAAGTAAGAAGAGAATCTAAAGTTAATAATGATAAGATAGAAACAACTATGGGTAGAATTTTCTTTAATGAAATTTTGCCTGAAGAGTTTGAATTTGTTAATAAAGTTGTAGACAAGAAGATTCTAAAAGGAATATTAACAAAAGCTTTTGAACAGTATGATCAACCTAAAGTTGGAGAACTTTTAGATAAAATTAAGAAATTTGGATTTAGGGAAATGACAAATTCAGGTCTGTCATGGGGAATTAAAGATTTTACAGTCTCAAAAGAGAAAGATGACTTGATATTTGCTGCTCAAGATACAGTTGATTTGGTAAATGAACAATACACTCAAGGTTTGTTAACTAAGCAAGAACAATATAATCAGATTGTAGATGTTTGGACAAAAACAAATTTAGATGTTGCAGAAGTTGTAAGAAAAGATGTTGACCCAAAAGGACCTGTATTTAGTATGATAGATTCTGGAGCTAGAGGATCCTGGGGACAGCTTACACAGATGGCAGGAATGAAAGGATTAGTTGTTTCACCTTCTGGTAAAATTATTGAGACTCCTATTACTTCTAGTTTTTTGAAAGGATTGACAGAGTTAGAATATTTTATATCTACTCATGGAGCTAGAAAAGGATTAGTAGATACTGCTTTAAAAACAGCAGCATCAGGATATTTAACAAGAAGATTAGTAGATGTTAGTCAGGATGTTGTAATTATTGAAGAAGATTGTCATGATAGTGAAGGAATGTATACTTACAGAAATGATGCTGAGATAACATCAGATTCATTTGAAAACTTTATCTATGGAAGAACTTTATTAGAGGATATTCTTGATTCAAAGAGTAATAAAGTTATTGCAAAATCTGGAGATTTGATAGATAGAGTAAAAGCTAAACAAATTGATGGAACAGGTATTGATAAGATAAGATTAAGATCTTTGGTTTCTTGTAAATCTATCAGAGGTGTTTGTCAATCTTGTTATGGAATCGATTTAGGTAGAAATCAGCAAGTAAAATTAGGTGAAGCAGTAGGAATTGTTACAGCTCAATCTATTGGGGAACCTGGGACACAGTTAACGATGAGAACTTTCCATCAAGGAGGATCAGCTGGAGCTGCTGATGTAACAAAAGGATTACCTAGAGTAGAAGAAATTTTTGAAGCAAGAACTCCAAAAACCCAGGCTATAATGTCACCAGTATCTGGTACAGTAGTTGATATTATAGAATCAGCAGGAGAAGTTAGAATTAAGATTAGAGTGGATTCTAATGTGAAAGATTCTAAAAATTCAAATGTAGAAATAAAAGAAATATCTACAGATGCAGTGACAGACTTGGTTATTGTTAAGATAGGATACAAAGTTAATGTTGGAGATCCTTTAACAGAAGGACATTTAGATTTAGAAAAGTTGTATAATAAAGCAGGGTTAGAAAGTTTAACAAGATATATAGTAAGACAAATTCTAGAAGTATACAACTCTCAAGGAGCTGGAATATCTACCAAACATGTTGAAATGGTGGTAAGACAGATGACTTCAAGATATAATGTTCTGGAACCTGGAAAATCAGAATATCTAAAAGGACAGTTAATTACAAGAGATCAGTTGAATGAATATAATAACAATGTGGAGTCAGAAGAAGATAAAATTCAATTTGAGCCTTTATTACAAGGAATTACTAAAGTTTCTTTGAATACAGAAAGTTTCTTGTCAGCAGCTTCTTTCCAAAATACTACAAAAGTGTTAATAGATGCATCTTTATTTGGAAAAGAGGATAGACTAAGAGGATTAAAAGAGAATGTTATTATAGGTAAATTAATCCCAGCTGGAACAGGTTTTGGACTAGAGAAAAAAAATTATAAGCAAGAATAAGATATTTTAATGGAAATTTCAAAAAAATTATTACCAAAGTCTCAAGTTGAATTATCAATCAGCTTGAGTAAGGAAGAGATGTTGTCATATATTGATAAAGCAACTAAAGATTTAGCTAAAAAAGTTACTATACCAGGATTCAGAAAAGGCGAAGCTCCTCAAAAAATGGTTGAGAAACATTTAGGTTCAGGATATATTTTTGAGGAGGCATTAGAAAAAGCAGTTGGAGATTCTTATAAGAAAGCTATTGAACAAGAAAAACTTATTCCACTAGAACAAGCTAAAGTTGATTTGGATGAAAAACAAGATGGTGAAAAAATTTCTTATAAAGCAGTTGTAAGTATAATGCCAGAATTAAATCTGCCAGACTATAAAAAAATTGCTAAAAGTATAAAGCCAGAAAATTTTAAAGTTTTGAAAAAAGACTTAGAAGAAGCAAAAAAATATCTTTTGAAATCTAGAGGAACTTTAAAGTCAGTTGAGAGAGAATCAAAAAAAGATGATACAGTAACAATTAGCTATACCCTTAATTTAGGAGATAAAGAGATTGATAAATCTGAATCTATGTTGGTTGAAATCGGAGGAGGTCAATTTATCAAGGGATTTGAAGATAATATAATCGGATTAAAAGTTAGTGATAATAAGTCCTTTGAATTAGAGTTTCCGGCTAATTATCATAACAAAGAAATTTCATGTAAAAAAGGAAGATTTGATATTGAGATTAAAAAAATTGAAGAATCTATATTTCCAGATTGGGATGATAAGTTTGCTGATAGTTTGACACAAGGAAAGCACAAAACTATTCAAGAATTAGAAAAAAGTTTAGAGGAAGGAATTTTCGCTGAAAAAGAATCAGAGGTTAAAACTAAACATACTCAAGATATTATGGATTTGATAATGAAAGAGGTTAAGATAGATTTGCCAGCAGTATTAGTTGACTTTGAGCTTGAAAGATTGATATCAGAAATGGAACAAAGATCAATGTATTCAGGAGAATCATTGGAAAAAGCTTTGGAAAGATCAGGAAAAACAATGGATGAACTAAAAAAAGACTCAACTCCACAAGCTGAATCTAGAGTGATTTTGATGTTGATTCTAAGAAAAATAGCTGAGTTAGAAAAAATATATGCATCCGAAGAAGAAATAACTAGTCAAGTAAACTCAATATTATCCAGATATTCTAAAGAAAAAATAGAAAAAATGGACTTAGAGAAGTTAAAAGTTATGGTTGAAGGAGAGATATTAGATAAAATGACTTTAAATTATCTTTCAAATTTACACTCTGAAGAAAAATTAGACAAGATAAAGAAATCAACTAAATCTAAGGAGGATAAATAAGTTGTTTTAGTACTTATTTATCTAAATAAAGAGGGTTTTCTTTAAAATAAGAGAACTCTTTTTATTTTAAAGAATTATAACATAGGAATTTAGGTATTGTTTTTGTATGAATTTCAATACTAGCAGATTCTGAGAATTTTTGAGTTTACAATAAAGTAAATTTAAGGTAATATAAAGTATATGAGTAGAAAAAATTCCAAATCAGTTAGAAAAAAATCTTATTTACAATCACTTTTTAGTAAATTTGGGCAAGATATAGGTATAGATTTAGGTACAGCTAACACTTTGGTGTATCTAAAAAATAAAGGTATCGTTATAAACGAACCTTCAGTAGTCGCGATCAATCAAAAGACTGGTCAGATCTTAGCTATTGGTCAAGAAGCTAAAACTATGGTTGGGAGAACTCCTTCTCATATTGTTGCTAGTAGGCCTCTTGTTAATGGTGTAGTCTCAGACTTTGAGGTTACTGAACAAATGCTTAAGTATTTTATTACAAAAGTTACTAAAGGAAGTTTTTTTCATAAATTAAGATCTAGAGTTGTCGTTGGCATACCTTCAGGTGTCACTGAAGTTGAAAAAAGAGCAGTTTATGATGCGACAAGGAATGCAGGTGTAAGAGATGTTTTTTTAATTGAAGAGCCAATTGCGGCTGCTATTGGTGCTAGACTTCCTATTCAAGAAGCTACAGGAAATATTATAGTTGATATAGGGGGAGGAACGACAGAAATAGCTGTGATATCTCTTGGTGGAGTTGTTGTAGCAAAGAGTCTGAGAATTGCAGGGGATAAAATGAATCAAGATATTATAAGGTATATTAGAAATAATTATCAATTAGCGATAGGAGAGAGAACCGCAGAGGATATAAAAATTAAGATTGGTTCAGCTAGTCATTTATCAGAAAAACTAGAATTACAAATTCGAGGAAGAGACATTATAACAGGTCTTCCTAAAGAGCAAATTATTACAGATGTAGATGCAAGAAAAGCCATTGCTCAATCAATAATGACTATAGTAAATACAATAAAAATTGCCATTGAAGAAACCCCTCCCGAGTTAATTGGTGATATAATGGAAAGAGGAATTATTTTGGCTGGAGGTGGAGCATTACTTCGTAATCTTGATAAATTAGTTACAAATGTTACAAAGGTTCCATGTTATATTTCAAGTGATCCACTAACAGCAGTTGTAAGAGGAACAGGAATAATATTAGAAGATTTAGATTCATTAAAAGAAGTTTTGATTCCATTGGATATTGGTAATAGACCTAAATTTTAATTTTATATGTCAAGTAAAAGTTTATCAAATATAATATTCGTATCTTTTGTGATAATTTTATTTTCAGGAATAGTTTTTTTCCGTTATCAGATATATGAACTCATATTTACAGTTAGATCAAAATTATTTATAGATAAAGAGTATAATAGTACAGAAATAGATTTGATAAAAGAAAATATTGATTTAAAAAGTAAATTAGCAAAACTTTCATATTTGGAAAAAGATAATGCAATTCTTAGAAGTGCAATAGAAACAAAAGAAAAAACACAAAGTAATTTGTTAGAAGTGAATATTATTGGATTTGACAATTCTTTAAATAGAAATTTAGTGATATTTAATAAGGGGAGGAAAGATAATATTACCGAGAATCAATCAATAATTTACAAAGGTTATTTTGTAGGTAAAATAATAGAAGTATCAGAAGAAATAAGTAAAGCAGAGTTTATTAATTCTAATCAAAGTAATATAGGTGTAAGAATACAAAATGAATTAAGATCTGAAGGTATTTTGAAAAGTAACTATGGAATAGAATTATTCATAGATTTAATACCTAAAACTGAAAAGATCACTATAGGGGATTTTGTTTATACTTCAGGAATAGGAGATGTGAAAGAAGGACTATTAATAGGAAATATTAAGTCAATAGAAGAAGGGGATTTGTTTTATAAGGTATATATTGATTACCCTTTTGATTTGAATAGATTGTATAAAGTATATATTCTACAATAATGATATATATTTTATTTTTTTCATCTATAATATTAAAAATATTTGCTATTATCTTTAATATAAATTCATTAAATAATTTAATTCTTTCTATTATAATATATTTGATGTTTAGAAATAAAACACTGATTTCATTTTTATTAATAATATATTTAATAGTCGTTGGATATATATATACTGTTAATAATTTCTATTCATATTTATTTATATATAGTGTCTTTAGTGGTTTTTTATTTTTTACTAGAAAATATATTAAGAATAATGATATAATATATATAAGTACATCAATTTTGTTAATAACTATATTAGAATTCATTATAGAATGGGATTTGATGAATTGGAGACTATTTTTATGGCATTTTTTTAGTAGATTAATTATTATGAGTATAGTATATTTTATATTAAATAGAGATAAAATTAATGAGAAATTATAATAATGATATTACACCAGAAGATATATTTCTAGATAAAGAAGATACTAAGTTTTATATAATTGCTTATAAGAATAATTTAATTTTAATTTTATCTTATTTTTTAATAGGAATTTTATCTTTAGTAATTTGGGTTAGAATATTTAATTTACAAGTTTCTGGTAATCAAAATCAAGAAGATTTGTTAGAAAATCCATCAAGTGGACAGAAATATATAAATTCAATTAGGGGTAATATTTATGATAGAAATGGTAAAACACTTGCTTTTAATAATGCTAACTTTAATTTAATTTTTAACCCAAAAGATTTACCTAAAGATGACTCTGAAAGAAAAAGTGTAATTGAACAAGCTAAATATTTTTTTGATATAACAGAAGAAGATATTGAAAAAGCTATTGATTCTAATGGATCAAATATTATCCTTAAAACAAATATTTCAAAAGAAAATGCCATTTTGTATCAAGTGGAAGGCAATAATTTATTTGGATTTTCTATAGAAGAGAACCAAATTAGAGAATATATTGATGCAGAATATTTTAGTCATATAATAGGTTATGTCGGTAAATTAACAGAGAAAGAAATTATGGATAATCCTAAATATTTAAGAAATGGGATTATAGGAAAGGAAGGTATAGAAAAACAATATGAATCACTTTTAAAAGGAGATTATGGATTAAAGTTTGTTAGAAATAATGAGAATGTAGTTGTTAGAGATCCTATTAATGGAAGTAACATTTATTTAAGTATAGACGCTGATTTGCAAAAATTTTTTGCAGATCAAATCAGATTAGTTTTAGATGAAAAAAAACTTACCAAAGCATCAGGAATTATAATTAATCCCAAAAATGGAGAAATATTATCTATGGTGTCTTTACCTAGTTATAACAATAATGATTTTATAGGTGGTATTTCACAAGAAAAATATGAAACATTAATTAATAATAAAGATAATCCACTTTTGAACAGATGTATTGCTGGACTATATTCCCCTGCATCTACGGTGAAACCCTTATTAGCGGGTGCTTTTTTGCAGGAAGGTGTAGTTGATACAAAAACTGAAATAAATGATCCTTTAGGAAAACTAATTGTTCCAAATCAATATTCTCCAGACAACCCTACTATTTTTCCTGATTGGAAGATTCATGGTAAAAGTAATATCTATAAAGCAATAGCAAGTTCTGTTAATGTGTTTTTTTATACATTCAGTGGAGGAACACAAGATAAAAAAGGTATAGGCATAGAAAAATTAGTGGATTATTATTCTAAATATGGTTTTGGTTCTATCACAGGTATAGATTTACCAGGAGAAAAAGAAGGGTTAATTGCTAATCCAAAATGGAAAAAAGAAACTTTTGGAGAAGATTGGAGATTGGGAGATACTTATAATATCTCTATTGGTCAAGGTGGAATGTTAGCAACCCCCATTCAGATAATTAATGGGATATCCTACATTGCTAATGGTGGAAAATTAAATCAACCCCAACTGTTATTAGCTGAAGGTAATTTAGAAAATAAGAATAAAATAGATAAGATTAAAAGAGAAAATATAATTTCACCAGAAAATCTGAAAATAGTTCAAGATGGTATGAGACAAACGGTTCTTGATGGTACAGCCTATCAACTCAAAGATCTTCCATTTAGTAGTGCTGCAAAAACTGGAACAGCACAAACTGGAGCGGAAAGAAACAATTCATTTTTTACTGCTTATGCTCCTTTCGAAAATCCAGAACTTGCAATTATAGTTTTAATTGAAGAAGGTCAAGAAGGATATTTAACTTCTATCCCGGTAGCAAGAAATGTTTTGGAATGGTATAACCAAAATAGAGGTTTTAATAAATAATAAAAATTATGATATAATAGGGTATATTAAATTAACAAATTTTATGAAAGATTGGAGTATTATAATTTTAGCAGCTGGTAAAGGAACAAGATTAAAATCACAAGAACCAAAACCTTTAGTAAAAATAGAAGGAGAACCTTTAATAAGTAATATTCTAAACTTATCAAATATTTTAAATATCAAAGAAAAATATGTTATAATTAGTGAATATACAAATAAAATTAAAGATTTTTATCCAAATTATCAATATATAAATACAATACCAAAAGGAACTGCAGATGGAGTTATGGCTTGTATAAATAAAGTTAAAACAAGAAATGTATTAATTGCTCAAGCTGATGATAGTTTTTTTTATAATAAAGAAACTTTATTAAGAATGATAGATATTCATGAAAAATATCAAGGAGATTTCACTGTAGGATTAGCTGATATTGTTAAAAAATTAGAATATAAGTCAGCTGTATTTAATGTTAATACACATAAATTATTAGGATTGAATCAAGAAAATTCATCTATTCCAGGAGAAAAGGTAGTGTGTGGACTTTATGCGGGAAAAACAGAATGGATACAAAGTATATTTCCTCTAATAGAACCAAATCCTAAAAATGGGGAATATGGTATTCCAAGCGGATTTTTATTAGGAATAGAAAAAGGGGATAATATATTATATTGTGATATTATGGAGAAAGAATGGTTTGGTATAAATAATCTGAATGAATTAGAAAATGCCAAAATTAAATTTAATCGAAATAAAAAATAAATATTATTAAGATGAATTGGAACTCAATAGAATTACAAATTGCAATATTAACATCCACAGTATCAATTATAATAGCTTTTTTATCATTGGGAGGTAGTATTTTAGGTTATATAATTAATAGAAATCAGTGGAAAAAAGAAATATTATTAAAAGAGATAGAGTTAAGAAATATATTAAATAATCAATTAACTCAAATTAGAAGTCAATATTCTGAAAAACTTTTACTAAAAAGAATGGAGTTATACCCGGAGTTAATAAAAATAACACAAGAAATAGGATATGAGATAGGTGATTTTAAAGACAAATTTGAATTAAGATCATTTCATGAAGAAGCTTATCTAAATTTAAAAGAATGGCAAACTAAACATGGTGGAACTTTATATCTTTCTCTGGAAAGTACAAAATGTTTTTATAAGCTCTTGTCTGTTTTAAATACTAAAAACTTAGATAAAAATTTAACTTTTGATGAAGAGAAGATTAAAACTATCAAGGATAAAAAAAATCTATTTAGAAGAAGTCTTCATAATGATCTTAATATA
>Ga0100391_1001356_pt1 | contig 27441 bp, 19 predicted proteins | sample CryGeymeta201515_FD_81541 | JGI IMG/M metagenome (GOLD analysis project Ga0100391, IMG submission 81541) | Groundwater microbial communities from Crystal Geyser aquifers in Utah, USA - Crystal Geyser metaG 2015-15 | ecosystem: Environmental > Aquatic > Deep subsurface > Groundwater | place: USA... | reverse complement strand
TTGTTGTTGTTGTTGTTGTTGCTGCTATTATTACTATCTGGAGGATTTGATCGACCAAAACGAACAGAAGTACAAGTAGTGTTTTCGCTGTTAATAGCATCCATCTGCTGCTGCTGCTGCTGCTGCTGCTGCTGCTGCTGCTGCTGCTGCTGCTGCTGTTCTGTGAATGTAAAAGAATCTCCCCAAAACAAGGAATCATTGCTGCGTTGACCAGTTGAAGCTCTAGTGTTAATAGCATCATGATTCATCGTACCAGTAGAGATCCCCATTACGGAATTGTGCAAGTCCACTTCTGATTCACCCTCACTGTCCAACGATACTGTTGTTGTTGTTGTTGTTGGGTGTGCCATAATAGATACTCTAATAGATAATAGTATACGGTATGTATGTGTTCAAGAGTAGTTATTTGGAAAACTGTCCTTTAATGTCGACAGTGATTGGAAATTGTGTGCAGCTGACCTCCTATCGCTGTCTTGCAGGTTTAGCTAAAAAGCTAAAAGAGTACAAAGGGAGGCACTGATAATCTTGTTTCGAGTTCAATAGCTACTACTGTACTAGCTAGCTACTGTAGTCTACTACAAGCTACAGTAGTAGAAGCTGGAAAATCGATTCTCAAAACAAAAAAATTTTGCTGCGAAAGAAGCAGTCATGCGAAAAAAGTGACATAATAATTACTCTAAATTTTACTAACTCTCAACAAACAAGAAGGAAGAGTTACGGTAACTCGTACCTCGTACTATTAATTCAGTGACCATACTCGCTCGTCATCTACAGTGCTGTACTACTGGCTACTGGCTACTGGCTACTACTCTAGCTTGTAGTATTAGTCCTCTACTACTGTACTACAGTAGCTAGTAGCTACTACTAGTAGTAGAGCTACTAGCTAGTATTAGCAGTAGTACATTACTACCAGCCAGGTACCAGTACTAGATAGTAGACTACCTACTCGGAGTAGTAGCTAGCTGTAGATTAGTCCACTTCAAAGTTACTGTAGTATGATGATGTCATACACTACTACGACTACTAGCTAGCTACAGTAGTAAGAGTATTCATTTTTGAGTAAGTACCTGGTAGTCGTGAGTGTGTGAGCTGGTATGAATTTTTCGTCCAAGCCAGTCGTCATCGATTATGAAAATAAAATACGTTTTCACATCGATATTTGCATTTTGCATAGCAGTTCTTTGAAGGCAAGCAACTCGTCAGTGTGTACTCGTACCGTAGCTACTTGACAAGGAGAGAGAACAACATTCCATTAGTCTACTAGTAGCAGGTACCGTAGTAGCTAGACCACTCCGAGTACTACCAAAGTAATTCATGTTTTTACAGAAAGAATACAATACATCTGTTGTTGCCATGACGAGATTAATAACAACATTGGTAGCTGTTTTCTTAGCCGCATTGGCAACTTCCACTTGCTGCTGCTGCTGCTGCTGCGCTTTTATCCCACACTATTCAACCTTTGGAAGTAGTAGTACAACAACAACAATAACAAGAACAACAGCAACAACAACAATGGTCGTTACTGGTGCTGCTTGGTCTGTCCAACCTCGCACTCGCAGCAGCAGCAGCAGCAGCAGTAACAAAAGAACAAAATCACTTCTGGTGGTTTCATCGACAGCCTCCGCCGCCACCGCCATTGTTGATGATCACGATGGACCGCCGACAGAATCTGCCGAACAGTACGGAACTGTTGTGGGTGATACCAAAGGAGCTGCACTGCGATTGGAGAGTGTAGCCATCAGTCGTGGCGCTACACCTTTATTACGAAACATTGATTGGAATGTTCAACCCAACGAACGATGGGGTATTGTGGGCGTGAATGGTGCCGGTAAATCAACACTGTTGGGCGCTATTACTGGTACAGTTCGCATGGATTCTGGAAAAGCTTTGGTACATGCCAATGTACGAGTAGGATATTTGCGACAATCGGCCGTGTCGGGATCTACCAAGACCGTAGCAGAAGAAGCCCGCAGTGAAATGACGTTGGTAGAAAATGCCAGAGAACGACTCAATGCCGCAACCAAAATTGTTGAAGATGGCGATTATTCGGAAAAGGCTTTGGAAGATCTTGCAGAAGCACAGGAAGGTTTTGAACAACTGGGAGGATACGAACAGGAACAATTGGTCGACACAGTCTTGAAGGGACTGGGATTTGAACCAGAGGATTCGGACAGATTGTGCAGTGATTTCAGTGGAGGTTGGCAAATGAGAATTGCATTGGCACGGCTGCTCTTGTCGAAACCATCGCTGTTGCTACTGGACGAGCCGAGCAATCATTTGGACTCTTCTGCCAGAGATTGGCTCGGAAAGTATATTGCCAACTACGATGGAAGTGTTGTGCTGGTATCCCACGATGTTAGTCTCATGGATGCCAGCGTCAATTCGATTGCCGAAATTGTGGGAAATACACTGATTGAATACAGGTCTTGTAGCTACGACAAGTACACACAGGAAAAAGAATTCAGAGCACTTTCGGCCCAAGCAGAATATGAACGAAACATGGAGGAAGCAGCACGTCTTCAGGCCTTTGTCGACAAATTTGGTGCCAGTGCCACCAAGGCCAAATCGGCTCAGTCCCGTGTCAAAATGTTGGAAAAAATGAAGCGGGAAGGCAAACTGGATCCACCACCACTGGCCATTACTACCAATATTCGTGAACCAGAGCTGGTGCTACCTAATCCACCCAAACCCAATGGCGAATTTTTGCTCACATTGAAAGATGCAACCATTGGATACGATCCTAATGAGGCACCACTTCTGAAAAACATAAATCTCAAAATTCCAAGAGGAATGAAGCTTCTATTGCGAGGCCCCAATGGAGCCGGAAAATCAACACTATTGAAAGCACTTCGAGGAAACATTCCGACCATGATTCAAAGCGGAGAACGAATGGAAAATGATCGATTGCTTTTGGGTACCTTTACACAAGATCTGGCACAAGAATTGGACCCCCAAGCTCGCGCCGTAGATCTGGTAACATCGTACGCGCGCCAAGGTGCCGACGGCGATATTACCGTGACCGACGAGGCCGCGCGCAGTGTGTTGGGTCGATTAGGACTGGGTGGAGAAAAGCCTTTGCGCAAGGTGTCTGCCCTGAGTGGCGGAGAAAAGGCTCGTGTGGCCCTGGGCATGTTTGCCCTGAAAGCCAGTAATTTGCTAATGCTGGACGAACCGTCAAATGTACGTTTTTGGTCTGTGATGATAATGATTATGGTGTTGGTGTTTGTGTTGGTGTCGGTGCTAGTGCACACAAAGAGCTTCACAGCGTACTCACAATACTTTTATTTTTACACACTTCTAGCATTTGGACGTTGGTTGTATTTCGGGTCTGGCCAAGGCCTTGTCTAATTGGGGAGGAAAGGACGGAGCCATTGTCGTCATTTCTCACGACCGCAAATTTTGCGAGAAGATTGGGTTCACCCATGTTGGTACCGTGATGGACGGAAAGATGGTTCTGGAGCAACGATCCCTCAGGGATAGCGATTGGGAGCAATATGACATTGGAGCTGCCAATTCCAAGCTTGTTTCGTAGAGTCTCTTTCTTCTTGTCGCATATTGTACGTAGAGATGCCATGGGACCTGCTGCATAAGAAAGGATATTTCAATTTTGATATCTTCGAATTGTCTTGCTAGACATATAGTTTATCATGGCTTGTTGGTGCAGCATTGAAAATGATGTCTACCTACTTCGCACTTAGTATTTTATGAGTGACAAGATGCGTTCAGTCTACCTTGGCATTCTAAGGAGATTATAGTCCGCTTGCTACTGCTACTACTAGGTATGCCACATTCACCAACATAAAAAATCTAATAAAATGCCATAGCCGATTCTGCAACACATTTTTGGCAGCTTGTGGGAGATAGAGTAGTCTACTACAGTGCTCCAGTTGGAATTCGATATTTTTTACAACCTTGTGATGATCTTGTAGTCCGAGGATTAGGGTTTTACTTGTCCGCTTTGATTGGCTCCTCAATCGTTGCTTTCTTGGAGCTCGAGAGAGCTCGTATTTTTGTACTCTGCGGCTACCAAGTACCTGGTACTGTACCAGACACACGTGGAATGCACTTGTTAAACCAGACTAGACCCTACCTGGTAGTAGTCTACCAGTACTGGAGTAACTGTGAAAGCAACGTGGCCCTATCATGACAGCGACGTGTTGATATGAGAAGAAGTCCAATGAGACGGATGATGGCATCGATTGACAAACAAGGTATCTTATACCTGGTAGTAGCACTAATAGCTCTAGCTAGCTACCACAGCAGCTAATAGCTAGTAGGAGAACAATAATTAATTATTAATTGACCTTACCGCCAGCATTATTTTATAATTTATTCTCTCATAATTTCAAGTCAGGGAAAAAGACTCCAACTTTGCTGCATTTATTTACAAGCTCATCACTCATCACGTATTATTATTAGTTTTTTTTATTATTTCTTGAGATCATGTTCCATCAATCTGCTTTACTCTTCGGCCTGGTTCTGCTCGTCGGCAGCAGCAGCACTATCAGCGCTTGGGTACCCATTAATACACCCAACAGCAGAACCGCTACTGCTACCAGCCTATTTTCTACGGCTGCCCCTTCTGAAACTGGCGCCAAGGTAGAATTGGAACCTGAATATGCAGCCGCATTGGAAGCAGCCATGCAAAAGCTGACTGCTGTCCTTGGAGATAAAGCTGACAAGCTCATGCCTCCTCTAAAACATTTCGTCCAAGAGTACCTGGGATGTGCTCAGATTGCAAGTGCTTCCGTTCCAGAGGACCAAAAAGAGATCCATACTCCGGAAGCTGCAGCAGGACGAATCCTGCAAGGAATTCAATACGCCCAGAGGTTCGGAATGCCCGGCAGTCCTGAACTTTACGAATTTGACGTTATGCACACGGCCCTGCGAGGAAATCCTGAAACAGAAGATGGGAATGAAGTAGATTATTACAAGTTTGGTTGTGACTTTTTTCGTCCTTGCATGGACTTGAAAAACAGTGTTGTTCTTGGACGAGAAAACCTCGACAAAGCCATGGAACAATTGGACAATGGAGACAACGTCATTTTCTTTGCCAATCACCAGAGCGAAGCAGATCCTCAAGTTGTCAGTGTCATGCTAGAACAGGCAGGATATGGAAAGCAAGCAGAAGAATGCACGTACATTGCTGGACATAAGGTGACCACTGATCCTTTGGCCATTCCTTTTTCTATGGGCCGCAACTTGATTTGCATCCACTCCAAAAAACACATCAATTCCAATCCCGACCTCAAGCCCCAAAAGCAACGACAAAACCTTAAGGCCATGTCGGCCATGCTCAAGAAATTCGTAAAGGGTGGATGTCTTCTATGGGTCGCACCCTCGGGAGGACGTGATCGCCGCGATTTGAAGACTGGAAAGGTCCCACCAGACGAATTCGATTCCAAAACCATTGATATGTTTCGTCTCATGGGGAACAAGTCCAAAAAGCCCATGCATTACTATCCTATGGCTATGGTATCGTACGATCTCTGCCCTCCACCAGATACCATCGAGGCTGGTACTGGGGAACTACGAAATGTTCGTTTTGTTCCCGTGGGAATCCACGTTGGAAAAGAGACCGAAAGTGTTGGTGGAGTAGAAAGTCGCAAAGATTTTTGCAATACAGCCTTTCAAACCTGCCTGGAAGGCTATACAGAATTGAACAAAGTAATGGGACGCGAGTAATTTCACAAATGAGACTTGGTCTTCTGTTGAAAAGCCAAGTCCAGTTGCAGATTTATTATCATTTATTATTTAACCTTTTTTAAAATTGAAACCTTGCAGTATTCCATTTACGACACTGTTTCCATAAAGATTCTAAAAATCACAACTATGGCGCCCGCAGGGCGCCAAGGCTACCTAAAGGCAACCATTGGCACCAACCCAAAGGATGAAAGAGTTGATCACAACTGGACCACATCCTCCAAGGAGGATAGGATCTGCTATTTCATGTGGATGACAGGCACCCGGGGGTTGAGTTACAACTGGTGGGTTCTGGAAGTATATACATATAAAAATATTTTGTTGAAACATATAATTCGTGACACTCCAAAGAGCGTTGATTAATTGTTTTTAACAGTGGCAGTTTCTGATGAGGATCACGCTTACTCTGAAAAAAAAAGAGTCTTTTTTTCCAGCTGTGTAATCGAGAGCGCTAGCTAGTAGCCCAAGCAAGGTAAGAGTGACTGAGCAAGCAACCCTCAAGTTTGCATGCACGGCTTGCACCAGTGCACGTCAATCGTTATATCTGCATCAGCACCCTTCTCTTCGGCTTGTAGGTAAAAGCCTCAAGTGTCAAATAAAATGAACTACTTTTTTTCAATCGGTAAAAATTAATAGCAGCAGGGTGGTAACACACTTGCTTTAAAAACCAAAACAGCGCACGAAAACGAAAGCCCGACTCTCGGACAGGCCAAGACTTTTCTGAAAGGAATGTGATGATCCATACTAGGGTCTACTACTCTGCTACTGTAGCTAGTAGTAGAATCATGGACGTAGACACCAAAGTCTACCACCTGGTACCTGGTACCCGGTACCTGGTACCTGGTAGTGGTACCAGGTACTACGGTACCACTACGCTTGGGCGACAGAAGACAGATCTCGATGCGAAGGAAATACGATGTGATGTCGCCAATTCTAACCAATACCAGTCTTCAAGACAGTTTTAGAGTAGTATTGAAGGTACTACTACCTGGTACTAACCTGTGAACCTGTGAAGTACGCTCGGAAGTGCGTACTTGGTTTCTTTGAGATTCGTACCTTCATGCAACCGACGTAATTTAGGGATATGCACTCTTCATCGTTCCAAAATATTTCTCGTCGTAATGACAGACAGTTTTAAAATTGTATTTTTTACAGACACTGTCGAACGGTCCGGTCCAGACGCAAATGAATGTTCTTGGTCAATAAATAAGGAGTGTCCATCGTGAGACTGGAACGGAGGTTGGACTAGAATAATTCTATTGCTGTCTGACTTGTGATTAGGTTCCCGTTCGGATAAATGCATAAGCTCAGGAGTCGTCCTTTTACCTAGGTTGGTTGACTGACCGCTAGGACGGTTTCGCACGGGGACAGGCCAAGACACGGAAAAAGCGCAGAAAAGAAGCCCATAAGTTAATTGTTTAACCACCTCTATTATAAAAGAAGCCTGCCGGAAGAACATTTGAGACAGAAACAGTCAGTCTCCAAAAAATATCACGCCTCTTCTTACTTCCAATAGCTTGGTATTGGTACTGGTACTACCAGTACTGTACTGGTAGTAGAGTACCTGACTGTGCACACAAAACACATCAGGACAAAGAAAAGCAACTGCACAATCGACTAAGCTTACCATAACAAATGCAAAACAGAATTATAATCACCATGACCAAGCGCAAAGAGAATGAAGAAGAGCAGAAAAGAACAAGCCCTTGCTCTACAGGTGTGTATATTACTTACTACTAGTTAAGGCTCAATTTATCATGGTTCTGTGTTCTGTGCACTGAGATTTGTCACAACCAAATATCACCGCTTACCCTCTGCTCTCTGGTCAAATTCCTACCTTTTCCATCCTATGACAGATATACAGCAGGAGCAGCCTAGCCTGAAAAAGAGACGGTTTAACAATGTTTTGATTGGAGAATCTCGAAATGACAGCTCTTCTTGCTCAAGTGGAAGCAGTGGAACCAGCTTGGCGGCCGAGACAGAGGATTCTACTGAAAATGGATCAAGAAAAGAGTCACAAACTTCTACATCCTTACTACACAAGAGAGGTTCGCAAACAAATCCCGTACCGATCAGCGATACTTCCAGTGACAGACAGGTGGCAACACCTCCTCCTGCAGCAGCTGCAGCTACTGCTGCAGCCACACCACCCAGAAGTCCCAAGACCCAACGCGGTGTTATCCTTCGAAGTGGCCGTATCCGTCTACCTGACAAACTCATTGAGTATTTAAGCAATGATGTGTGTCCGGAAGTGCTTTACTGGCATGCTAGTGGCGAATCTTTCTCCTTTGATTCAAAGACTGCCCAGACCGAACTCTTGGACAAGTTCTTCAACGGAAGCAAGTTAACTTCGTTTGTTCGAAGCCTCAATCGATGGGGGTTCAAGCGGGTCTTCCATGCACTACTACCTAAGACTGTTCTTTCCTATGAACATCCTCTTTTCCGCAAGGACGACCCAGGACTCGTTAAGGAAATGAGGATGGTCCACCTTGATGGTCCTTCAAGAAGCCCGGAACAAAACTCGGTAGCAGCTCCTGCAGTTGCCCCTACTGAGCCTCTGCCCCCACCTGCTGATCTTTCGATTCCAGCTGCTGTTCCAAGTAATCTGGGTTCGGCAGTGTTGCCTCTACAAGGCCAGCCACCCGCGCAAGCAGCTGCTACTGGCGCAGTGAGTCCTTCGTTGATCCGAAGGCTTGTCTCCTTGCAACAAGCTATGCACACCCAAACACATCGAGCGGATGGCAACAGCAGCACTGTCGCGTCTTTGTTGAACATGGCCGGTCAACAGCCATCACTACAGCAAACTTCACATGCCCATCAGTTACAAATCGATCCTGCAACGCTAATCCACGCGTTCATTCAGAGTCAACAGAATCAGCAGCAGAATTCGTTGCTTCAGGTTTTGTTGAATTCCCAACAGACTGCACCTTCTGTAATCAACCACTTGCAGCAGCAAGTACAGCAACAGATACATACTCTGCAAGCTCAATCACACCAAGGCAATCCCAATGATTTTTTGCAGCAAGCGCAAATGCGATTGCTCCTGGCCCAAGCGAGTCCTTTGAACGTGACACCACCACACTTTCAACAACCAGTGGCAGCACCACCGCCGCTACAGCAGCAGCAACAAACGAACCACGCTGCTTTGCAATCGCAGATTGAGGCTCTCTTGCGGTCGGCCCAACCAAGATCTGCGACAACTGCCGCGCCTCCTTCGGTGCATCAGCAGCAGCATCAGTTACAGGGTAATCCAGACATCTTGCAAGCCTTGATCCGAGCTGCTGAGGCGGCAAGAGAACAGCAGCGATAAACGAAACCAATTCAAAGGGGACCTGGCGATCCTTTTTTTGCGTACGAATGCATGTAAACTAAATATTGAATAAAGATTCAGGTCGAGATGAAGCGTCTTCTTTAAACAAATATCAGTAGCGAGTAGAATACAAGTGTGTACAAGGTACTAAACCTACTAGTACCTGGTTCGGGTCGATTTGGTTACTTCTACTACCAGCAGTTCTTCTTACCCTCTCTAGTGACTGTAGGTAGCTAGCTAGGCTGATACGGGAAAAGTAAAAACTGTCCTCTTTCTGACCTCATCACTACTTGGCGAAACCAATAAAATCCGACGCCCTTAAAGTGTAGCGTGGCTTCCTCATGAAAGCTTTTAACAAAAGCACCGCGCGTGACGACGAGAAAAACGACGCTGGAATCCACCCGGACGACGCTACTACCCGACCTCACACAAAGAAGCAAGCCATCAGTTGACTACCAGGTACTAGTAGCTAGCTAGTACTAGTAGTACCACCGTAGTACTAGTACTAGTGCTAGCTAGATCTCCAACTTTATTATTATCATGCATTCTTTTCCACTACAATGAAACTCTATTACAACTGTCTCAAGTGATATCCCAACAAAACTCCTTTTAAAGAAAATGCTCGAATTTCTGCAGTCTAATCCAGGTACCGTAGCTATTACTGTTCTGGCACAACTAATTCCACGATTGCATGACCTCCTCCCATCTCTTCTTGAAGCGAAAAAATAACAATAATATGCAGATGTGTCATCCTACCTTTCATCAGCTACCGCGTTGTCAAACAAGAGAACAGCTCCTTGAAAACGAAAAAAAAAAAAAACCTTTGTGGTCGATGCCGTCTGGCCTGCCCCTCGAAACAAAGTACGGTAAGTCATCCTGAACCCTCTTCATGCGATACGGGATAGTACTCGAAAATTCTGTTTTTAAAAATGACCCAAAGGACATTCTCGATGATGGATCCTGTGCCTTAAAGATATGTGCCTACTGGCTACTGGCTGCTACCATTGATAACAAACGCCCCTCCTGTACGGTACTAGTAATAAATTACAACCCTGTGGTTATAGATCTCCTTCTGCTCTATTATTATTTGCTACTAGTAGAGTGACTGCTGTTCTACCAATATACAGTAGGTTTACATCGACGTTTTAACTTTTAACTTTTAACCTTTAAATTGAATCAAGACCAACATGGCAACCGTTGAGACCGTCGTACATCAGGCCACTGGAGCCGAATTTGAGGTTCACGAACATGGTGCCAACATTATGAGCTTCAAGCCCGTTGTGCATGCCGATGGTGAGACGGAGGATGACCGCGAGGTGCTGTTCGTCTCGCGAGAGTCCAAGACTCTTCCCATCCGAGGAGGGATTCCCATCATGTTTCCCATTGTTCCTCCCTTTGGCGACAAGCAGGAGATGCCCGAAGGCGGATTCCTTCAGCACAATCACTGGACCATGAATTCCGACTTCAGGTACGATTCCAAGAGCGATGCCGCCACTCAGTATTCGCTGAACTTTGATGACGTTGCCAGTGCCCGAGGACACGGACTTTGGGCTGCTGCTGAGCCTGGAGCTGTGTCATTTAAGGCCGATTGCATCTACAACATTAAAGTCAGAGGGGCTGAGTTGACGGCTGCTTTGACAATCACTAATCCCAGTACTTCGCGGGCCAATACTTTTCCTTTCCAGCTCTTGTTCCACAACTACTTTCGCGTGGCCAACGATGCTGCCCATGATCCTGATGAGTGTTATGTTAAGGGTCTGGAAGGATACATCCGTCAAGACAAGGTCGCTGACGATGGCCTCATGGAAGAACAAGGCGCCGAACCCGTTGTCCTCGACAAGGAGAGAGAGACGCACTACATTTTTGATCCCAAGGGACACATGGAAAAGAACCTCGGTGTGATTATTGGAATTGGTGATGGTCGTTCCGTGCAGCTCAAGGCAAACGCCAAGATTGACGACACAGAACTACCCGTTTCTTGTGTGGTCTGGAATCCCCACCGAGAAAAAGCTCGAAAGATGCCCGACTTTGGTTCGGCCGAATGGCAAGAAATGATTGGAGTCCAGCCCGGTATCGTCGAACGCCATATGTTGCAGCCACAACAAAAGCTTGTCTTCGAGTACACAATCAAGCTCTTGTCAGAAGATGGTTCCGAAGTTGGCTTTGAACGTGACGAGGCACCCAAAGAATAAAAAAAAATGATAAATGTGCAAAGCAAACAGAGGCGGTAGGTAATGATAGTGGTGTGAAAATGTGCTTTTGAGATTCAAAAGCTACAGACAGGAGTTGTACAGGAGCGTCTGGTTGTTTCATCAGATTGGATAATAGGATGGATTGTCAAGAGACCAATTAGATAGGTAGTAGGTGGTAATGCTTTATGGTCATCTTTGGATGTTGAAGTGCAGCCCAAAGAAAGCTATTCTGATTGCATTGCTTCGCAATAAAACAAATAGTGGTTCATTTTTAGGCATTGTTCCGCAGATCTACATTCAAGTCGTATTTCGCTACACACAGAATCGACAATTCGGCAGTATTTTCAAAGCCCAACACTTGGAAAGGCATGCAACCCAATCGGCTATAATGGCGAGTGCGCGCTCGAAGTTACATAAGTCTTGACTAGTGTCTACTCTTGGTGATGAATGGGCAAGAAGTAAATTTACTGTTTCATCGCACATGCATAATTGCAACAGAAATTGTTTTTCGAATTGACCATGCATGTAATTTTACGGAAATGAAGAGTCCACTTTCGCGAGATACCGAAAAAACCCTACAGAAATCATTAGACTTGCGCAGCTTGGGAGATTAAAAAAAAACACATTGTTGCGGCATCGAATTTGCGCAGCTGAGAAATCAAAAGGCACAATTAGAAAACCAGGCACTAGATTCGAGAAATTTTAGCGAAAACTACGCAGATGCCACAAAGGCGTGTGCGCAAAAAGTGACTTCTGCAAAATTGCAAGCGACTGCTAGCTACTCCTTAGTAGCTAGTACAAGCCACCTGGACAAGGAACCTTCAAGCACCGTACCATGTATTTATCTTGCGAAGAAATCCTCTACGACCCCAACCTTGTTGTAGACATTAACCCTACTGAATTCGTATTTAATGAGACTTCATTTTTTTCTTTTGACACCCTCTGTCCACTGTCAAGTGTAAACAAAAAACAAACGTAACAACAATGCGGAGATGTAGCTCTTGATTCATCCAGGATCCAGGCAGCAGAAAGCAAATCTGTTGCCACTAATAATCGTCTGCTAAAGAAACCAGAACTTGCAACATGAAGATTGGCTTTTCTTTATCTCCAGGAGGATTGCTGCTGCCCTATCATTTGGGAGCGTTGGCTGCCCTTTCTCACCACAATTATATCACCGAATCAACACCATTGGCAGGATCATCTGCTGGTGCCATTGCCGTTAGCTCCCATGCATCCGGCGTGCCTCCGTTAGTAGCGTTGGAAGCCGCATCAAGGGTTTCTAGCAAGAGTACTCCTCTGTTTGTAGCTCGTGGTGGCTTGATACATTCCCTTAAAAGGGAATTGGATCATTTGTTGGACCCTGAAGCTCACACTATCATCAATGAACGGGAGGGTATAACAGCTCTAGCACATCGAGAACTCTTCCCGAGAAATCGATCGGTACTGCAGACACATTTTGATACTCGCCAATCTTTGATGGATGCTGTGTGCGATAGTAGTATGTTTCCCTTTTTCTTAACGAATGCGCCCGTTCGGATGGTACGACGAACAGGTCGACTTTTGCCCCGCATGGTGGTTGATGGTGTCTTTGGCTGCTCCATGGAACGATGTGGCTGTCCGGATTTCGATCACTGTGAAGAGAGACCTGTTCGTGGTGCTCGTGACATCAGTTCTTGTCTGCCGACGAAATCGAAATACAAGGTGGATCGCACCATTATGGTATCCGTTTTTCCCATTGAAATGTTGTCTCTGACGACGAGTCCCAAAACAGATCAGATTGGCCCTGCTGCAGAGGAAAATATGGTAATTCAGGCAGCCCGACTGATTCGAATGGCGACACAAGCATCGTCAAGCACGGATCTGTACGATCTTTATCAGCAAGGTCATTTAGATGCAGAGAATTGGATTCACGACGAAGAACGAAGGGCGCGCTTGAGAAAGCAAGCAGAGAGGCGGCAAGAGTTAAAAAATGAGAATTAATCCAAAATCTCGACTGAGCACGACAAGAATCGACTCCTTCAGGAGCCTATCGAAGTCATTTTATTGAATATTTGATGGTGTTCTCCACAACTTATTTTGCTTCCCCTATCCTTGTCTGTAGCTTCGTAGTTTCAGCTACTGACGTCTTGTATTCTGGTACCATCAGGCCTCACCATTCAAAATAAAAAATTATTTTATACACTACTGTTAGACTGGAATACATCATACTTAAAATTGAATACTCCTCAGAGACTTGAGACTATAACTGTACTAGTCTCTCTACACTAGATCGGTACTCGGGTATTCAAAAATAACTAGTACTCCGTAGTACTCTACTACCGTCAAAAGTCAATGACAGTTGTCCGACTACGCGTCCACGGTATTGGATCAGTTGATCGTCCTTTTTCCTTCTCGCACAGTTCTCTTTTTTGTAAAAATGGATTGTGGGACTGATGATGATTGATGACGATGCAATGAAGATCAACAAAAAGGCTATTATTTTTTGTTGCTTGTTGATAGCAGTAACTCCGCACTAGAAGTAGACTAGCTAGTACCAGGTAGTAGACTAGTACTACTACGTAACTACTAGAGCTAGTAGTCTACTAGTAGTCTACTAGTTCTACTAGTCTAGTTGTTGAGTTGCTACTACTAGTAGAACATCGAATCAGTCTTCTTCATGATCTCCGCAATTCTACCGTACTACTCGTAGAGAGTAGGTACTAGACTACTACTACATAATAATACCGTACTACCAGGTAGGGTCTACTACCGTACTAGAGCTAGTAAGTTCTTCTCATTTTTTACTTTGTGATTCACTTGACTGCTCAGCTCTTTCACAACCAATATACTGTAAACCAAAAGGACAAATTAAGATCTCTCACCAATCCATGGATGACAAAACTTTCTTCTTATAACAACATACACTACACACACGGCAACACATAAACACTGCAACACACAAACATGATCCACGTCTTTGGAAGCTCAAAATCCAGCAAGCAATCGGAGACACCACTGTCTCCCAAGCACCACCACGCCTTGAAAATCTGGCGTCCCCGAACTCCAGAAGAAGTTGTCCGCAAGCGTCATCGCAGAGTAGTGAGCGAATATTTGAAGAGAATAGGCAAGCTTTCTGGACGCGACATGTCATTAGATCATGATGGTGTCTGCGTCTTCACCTTCAAGAAGTTTGTTATAGTGGTAGAAGTCCCCGAAGATAGCAGCAACATTGTTCTCTTCCGTTCCAAGATCAGCCAATTTAATCCAGGTGATAACCATGAGCAAGTTAGCGACTTTATATACACGTATAACCATCGGAAAGAAGGTTGTAGCTTTGATTGTCCGACAGATGCAGCTGCTGCGCCTGCTCCTGCTGTCTCGTCTTTAGAACGAACGAGTCCATGCGGAGGCCTCTGTACAGACCACCAGTCGTCTTGCATGCGCCTAGAAATGGAGGAAAATGAAGTCAACTTAGTCATGTGTGCGCCAATTCAGGGACTTTCATTTCAACAAATGGCAGATAATTTGGAAAAATTTATCAAAACAAGTGTTGCTGCAAACCAGAAGCTTGGAAAGCTCAAGGCACTCCCTTTGACGCCTACAGAATTACCACAACAAGTTCCTGGAAAACACCGCTACCAATGGTCCTGCGATTCTTCTCAGTGCTCCATTAGAGACATGTCTCAAGGCAGTATCTTCAACTTGTTCAAGTCCAGTAATACTAGCACCGATGCCCTCGAGTATTCGGAATTGTCAGCCTCTTGAACTGAATTTGTTTTTGGGATTCCGTTTTCTCCTTTACAGGCTTGCGTGTAATTATGTACTGCAGATCAGTACTTCGCTTTTCCCGATGAGTACAGGTCGTATGCTAAAACAAAATGCAGAATATAGATTTTTCCATTAGAATGAGATTGCAGTAGCCGTTATAAAGAGCCATTGGGCGCTATGCTGATCTTCCAGGTAGCTTTGCCTGTACTTTTGCAACAATTCATCAGATGGTGAACTGTGGTCGTCATGGAAAAGGAAGCAGTAGCTAGAACTAATAACATCGTAATGTTTCCAACTATTTGTAAACGTCGAACGTTGCAAGAATCCAGTTCCAATCCCAAATAGTTGAAACCATCAAACAATGCAAGAATCCAGTGGCAGTCCGCCATACTCAAAAGCTTCACAAGAATTGCACTGAGATGTAAATTGCAGTTACTAGTCTACAGCAGTAGTACTGGGAATCAAAACCACCGAGTAAGTCTAGCTAGGCCAGTCGAATCGATGGGCAACAGCAAAAAATATACTCGAGTATGATTAGAAATAATAATATAAATACAGATTAATAGAGATAAATATCTAATTAGTCGAATGCATGCATGACGCAGTGTGATAGCTATTGACATTAACAGCATAGCTTTCCCTGTGAAGTTTACCTACTGCTCTTGATACCTCGTTGGCAATGACAATCACTACCTCCCACCCGCTATCGTTCCCTTCAACAGTACTTTTGTACTCGTATTCTTTATTCATGACCTGCGATAGATCGACTACAGATGGCAACCCAGTGCTCTCGCTCTACTAGTTGTCAGCTACCAGTAGTTCTACTAGCTAGTAGTAGTAGACTAGTACCAAGCCAAAACTCGTAGATCTGCTAACAATACTGATACCGGTACGAGTTACTACCTGGTACTCTTACCCACTACTTTCTAGAGAGTAGTCTACCACGGTACTAGTAGCAGTAGCAACACTGCAAAAAAAAAAAATCAGGGATGGTTGAAGAATTCGAATGAACCAAAGCCAAAACAAAGACCGTTATTAGTTTGGGCAAGGTGTTCCATTTTCGACTCCTACTGCTAGTAGCTAGCAATACGTACTGTTGCTGGTACTAGTAGCAAGTACTCCGAGTAGGTACCATAGCTACCAATGGTGGTACCCGTAACACCATATGACTACCGTACTAGCAGAGAATATGAGTGATACAATAGCATGAACGTCATATTTTATTTGATAATTGCCACCTCGATCGTACTGGTACCCAGGAGTGATGATCCTTGTTGCATGGTACTAGTAACTATGAGTACTACCAGGTAGCTAGTAGTACCAAGACTGGTACTAGTATTTATTTGCGTATTACCAGGAGTAGTAGACCTGTCCTACCAGGTACTAGTAGTATTGAACAAGCATGCTGACTGTTTACTCTAATAATCCATGCTGCCCTGAACGGTATGATTATGATTATTATTTATTCGATCACTCGTCTACTGGTACCCGGTACCAATATAAGCCATGGACCAAGGACATTTTCCTGGATAGCAATACTTGAAAATATTATGTAGTAATGGACCAAGACCGCCAATCGAGGTATTCCTGGTACTCTTGAGTACCGTAGTACTAGTATCTGGTACCTACTAGTAGTAACCCTTGTAGTACTACCAGGTACCAGGTAGTGGTACTAGTAATACCTGGTGACAGGGTACGGTACCATACCAGGTACCAGGTAGACACTACCAGGCCCCAGGTACTCTAGTACCTAGTACCGTACCAGGTACCAGGTACCTCTGTTACCAGTTACCTGGTACCTGGCAGCACAGTACCTAGTAGTAGTAGCCTTTCATTTTTGTTCAATTGCCAAGCCGAATGGCCAAAAATGTTGAACACTACCAGTACTCTAGAATTCGGTACCAGGTGCTGGTAGTGTCTCCCAGGGTACCCTACTACCAGTGGTAGTGGAAATGTTTGTTCAGTGTTTCAGTCACTGGTATTTAGTATCGCATGCTCTTCAACGTACCACCTAATCCAGAAATGTCTCGTTTCGACCCCCCCCTTCACACGAAAATCAATGTGTTTGAGAATCGAAATGACTGCATTGAACTCCTTGTTCATGCAATGTTCACATACCAGTGGTACCTGGTAATAGTACAAGTAGTACCGTACTAGTACTGGTAATAATCTTGCGAACGTCACTTTTGAGTGGTACAGTTTCACGAATTCCAGTTCACGTTTCAGAGTGGTACTGTGCCTAGTAGTAGTACTCCCACCTACTGCAGTACCATACCAGTACCTGGTACCTGGTACCACCTACCAATAATTGAATTGTGTTGAAATGGTTGACCATTGAGTTTTCAGCTACGACTGCTGGCCGTATTCTACTGTAGTACCACTACCTGGTAAGAATAATAATAATCCAACTCTTTTGTTTGACGTGGAAAATAAAACATAAAAAAATATACGAGTAGCACAGCACTTAAACGAATCGACAGTCAAAAATAATAATACAATTTTTTTGTGCCATGCCCATGTTTCGCAAAAGTCCTAAACCGACAACGTCGGGTAGTATTCGTAACAACAACGACATTGTGCTTTCTCTTCCAGCTAATCAGCTAGAAGGCCTGGCGAAAGAAATGCTCGAACGGTTGACAACGAGCAAATTGATTCAGAACCACCGTCTGGGCAAAAAGCAACTTTTGGATTCGTTTACTGGAGAAGATGCTGTGACGGTGCTTCGTGGCATTATGGAAGAAGAAAACATTGTAGTACTGGTGACAAGAGAACAGGCTCTTCAAGTGGGACGCGACATTGCTGAGACGTTTCAGTTCTTTGTTCACGGCAATCCCAAGAAGGCGTCTACACCGGAAGCATTGCTGGAAGACACGGCACGTGACATTTTCGTTTTCAAGAACAACTTACCGTCTCAAGTCCTCCAGACGAAGAAGGCCTACCCAACGTATTTTGACAAGGTCCGTCTGATGCAATCTAAGGTGAAACTGGGAGTGAACGTAGAAACCGGGAAGACCTATGATGAATCGTTCGTTGCCAGGGAGGCAGTGGATACCTTGATGAAAATCAAGCTTGTCAAGAGTCGCAAGGAAGCCGTTCATATGGTTCGCAAGATGAATGAAAAGGTCAACTGCTGCCATCACGTCAGCAAACCGGAAACCAAGTTTTCTGACAACGATCAAGTCTATCAATTTGTTCCTCTCGACGAGGTGAAGCAAAATCTGTCGCCCAAGAAAACCAAGACCACCAAAGTCAAGGGAATCAAAAAGATTGACGAAATGAATTCTTCTTTGCCAGAAAAAAATACCGCAGACTTGAGCGCCGATTCGACCAAGAATTCTGATGGTAGTTCCACGAATAAGAAATCCAAGACGGTCAAGTCCGTGTCCGTCCGTACGGCTTCAAGCCAACGCAAGGATAAATCCTACTACCAGGATCGAGCCTTGGACGTTCGAAGTCGTTTGAATAAGCATCGGGATGGCTGTAAAATTTTATCAACGTAAAAACAAGAATGACTACCGGGAGAGTCGTCAGTCGCATTCATCAACATAAAAAAATAATTACATGTTACATGCTGTATTGAAAGTACTCAACACTGAAAAATAGTCCTCTTGCATTATCGAATGGACTCAGGAAAACCATTAAAAGTACTGGACTCAGGAAAACCATCACAGCGAATAAGTAAAGAAGTCTTCCCACTACTAGAAAATGAGAGAGGCTGCTTTCATACAGGCAGATCCACAGTAATAGTCAAGATAGCAATTACACTATATTATGTAAAATAATAATGAATACTAGAAAATGTATCAAGTCACCAGAGAAGGGGGTGACGAACATAAATAATGAAGACGCTGCTAGAGTCTACTGATGGCATTGTCGGCCAGATCAAATCGATCCAAGTTCATAACTTTGGCAAACGCATTGCAAAAGTCTCTTGTAAACATTTCGTCGCTGTCCGAACACGCATACAATTCGGCCAATCCACGCAATACCGAGTTCGAACCAAAGATCAAATCAATACGCGAAACTCCAGTCCAAACGGTCCGGCCTGTTTTGCGATCTATTCCTTGGTAACGACCATTGTGCATTTCTTTCCATTCCAATGAATCGTCCAAAAGGTTCACAAAGAATTCATTATTTAGCTGACCAAATCTTCGAATTAGCGATGGTCCGCCAACACCCAAAGATCGAAAACCACCAACCAGTACTGTCATTTCTTTCGCCGTCAAAGCTAAACGATCTGCAGTTTCTACGAGCAATATTTCAGGCCTTTCTGCAATACCGTCGGCCAAAAAATTGCGAAAGCCGTCGGCAATAGGTTCCAGTACGGCAAAGGACGGAATGTCTGTCATGGCTTGGGAAGCGTCGGTGCGTCCCGCAGCAAATGGTACGTCCACGTTGCTACTCGAAGCTGCCTCGATACCCGCACAACCACCCAAAACTATCAAATCTGCCATGGACACGCGAACGGGAGAAAAATTGGCATTAAATTGTTCCTGGATCCGTTTCAATACGGCTATAGATGGTTGCAGACCCGCATTACAGGTCCAATCCTTTTGCGGTACTAGGCAGATACGTGCACCATTAGCTCCTCCACGTTTATCGGTTTGTCGAAAGGTTGAAGCCGATGCCCACGCCAAACTGACCAACTGCGCGGGTGTTAATTGGTCCAACATGGCTCTCTTCAACCAAGCCTGGTGATGTGGTGCATGAATGGTAGGATACGTCAAAGGTGGAACTGGATCTTGCCAAAGTTGTGGAGGTGGTACTTTCGGTCCCAAACATCGCGATACAGGACCCATATCACGGTGCGTCAACTTGTACCATGCCTTGGCAAACGCTTCTTGAAAGGCTGGTGGATTGCTATGAAAATGTTTAGCAATAGGAGAATATTTTGGATCCATCCGTATGGCAAGATCGGACGTTAACATGATAGGTAAATGCCGTTTCTTGGTATTGTGGGCATCCACAACACCAGGTCCTCGATAATTTTTGGGTGTCCACTGCTGCGCACCGGCGGGACTCTTGGTGAGTTCCCATTCGTAGCCAAACAGTACATCAAAATAACCATTGTCCCTCTTGGTCGGTTGTTCCGTCCAGGCACCTTCTAACCCTGATGTAATGGTATCTTGACCTTTTCCACTACCCAGTGTATTTTTCCATCCCAGTCCTTGGGCTTCAATGGGAGATCCTTCTGGTTCGGCACCAACGTGCTTGGGATCACCGGCTCCGTGGCACTTGCCAAAAGTGTGACCTGTATTCAAGAGAAGTTTTGTGAGAAATACTGTTTGGGGAATGGGGAAATATCAAGGAGTAATCAGTGTGTACAACTCTCACCTCCAGCAATCAAGGCAACCGTTTCTTCGTCATTCATCGCCATGCGCCCAAAAGTTTCTCGAATATCTCGAGCACTGGCCAACGGATCGGGAACTCCATTGGGTCCTATGTCGTAGAAAAAAACATAATAATGATGATGATGATGATGATGATAGAACATAAATGCTTAGAACGTATGATCACAAGTTGTAGACTTATACCTTACACACACGACAAACAAACATACATACGCAAGGACTGTAATTGTACCTGGTACGTACCTTCTGGATTGACATAGATCAATCCCATTTGCACTGCTCCTAGGGGACGAGCCAAGCTTTCTCGTGCCTTTTCGGAAGGATAACGTTCTCGATTAGCATCCAACCATTTCGTTTCGGATCCCCAATCGACGTGATCTTCGGGCCATTCAACATCCAGTCGTCCACCAGCAAATCCCAGCACTGGCATTCCCATACTTTCCAGTGCGACGTTGCCTGTTAAAATGAACAAATCAGCCCAACTAATGCTGGAACCGTATTTTTTCTTGATCGGCCACAACAAACGACGAGCCTTGTCGAGATTGCCATTATCGGGCCAGCTGTTGAGAGGTGCGAACCTTTGTTGTCCGGTACCACCTCCACCCCGACCATCAATGGTACGATACGTTCCAGCTGAATGCCACGCCATTCTAGGATTTAAAAAAAAAAAAACAGATATAGTCAGCGATGAGTAAAGCACTAAAACAGCACTGCACTGCACTGTAAATTATTTACCTTACAAAGAAAGGACCATAGTGTCCATAATCTGCGGGCCACCAATCGACTGACTCGGTCATGAGCTGTTTAAGATCATCTTCAACCGTTTTTAGATCCAATTTTGCAAAGCGCTTGGCATAATCACAACTGCCACTAGCAGCAGCAGCATTATTAGCAGCACTTTGTCCCGCCAATTCGTTGCGCCTCAAGGCACTTAAATCCAAAGAATCGGGCCACCAATCTTGATTGCTGCGTGGATTGCCTTGATGGTGATGATGATTCCAATAAGGAGAATGAGAATGCACCGGACAAGATGGTGGAGGTGTCATGGTCGTACTATCAGACAGAGCAGATGCTAGAAGTCTACTCGGAGTAGATCTATTAGAAAGTAGAATTGATAGAATGCTGGGTGAATGTTGAGAATGCGTAATCGAAGGGTTCTTCTAACTTCTACTACAGTAATAATAATACTCCGAGTATTATTACTTTAGATACAGTACCAGGGTGGTATCAAGGATTGATTTTGATTTTTTAGATCTCAAAAGAGCGCTCAAAACCTATTAAATTCCTACACGTGGACCCATGCTTGCTAAAAAGTCCACGGTACGACGGTAGGCAATGCATACAACATAGAGTACTAGACCCTACTGTACTATTCAATCTGTTGTTTACGTAGGATACAATATTATTGTATGTACAAGCTAGAGACTGCTGTGGCGTCCCTACTTCCACATTTCATGGCATTCTATCTCTGTCCTTGTCCTCTTTCAACCACCCAAGCCAGTTTTGCAAAACGTACTCTCGCTGACTACTCCTAGTCGCCGTCACTGTTTTTTCAATCGCTGCCTTCACGACCACCACGACCACGAACACTACCACGACCACTACCAGTACCGTTGCCACTGCAAACAAGACGACGTCGATCGTCGAGACCCTGACGAATCCGTTTTGCTTGCATCTTCGGATCGCTCGAATACAAGGATGTACCGCTACCGCTGTTTGCTTTGCTATTGCCGCTGCCACTAGTTTTGGTAGTGGTGGGGGTGGCAACATCAGAAGCCTTGCTTTCGACTGTATTTGGAGTCATGAGAGACATCTTGGATGTCATCATTGTAGTATCCATCATGGCACTCTCATCCGGCATGCGTCCTCTTTCTGCTTTGGCCGTTTTGGTTGTCGTCGGAGATATCTCGCATCTTTTCTTGGAAGATGACGTACGCTCTTTTTTGTTGTTACTGTTGCTGCTTTGGCTGCTGCTTTGGCTGCTGCTTTGGCTGCTGCTTTGGCTGCTGCTCTTGCTGCTCTTGCTGCTGATACCTTTCGACGCCGCAATCGTTGAAATAGACTCGGGGACTCCCTGTGGCAGAGTCTCTGATGACGCCGGCATGCGTTCGTCCTTTGGAATCCATCGAAAGAACAAGTACTTGTCTTCAAAGTCGTGTTCCCAACAAACATGTTCGCACGCGAAAACACGACGGTTGAGCTTTTGCATCAGGTGAGCAGCTTCTCCGCGGCTCTTGACGAGCTGCAGCTGCACAATAACGTCCACGGCTTCCGATGCCACAAAGCAATCCGAAAAAGTGCGAAGCATATAACGGTGAGTCTTGGTGACAACGTTCTTTTCCAACAACCGTAGCTTGTCCCAGTCGTCAGGATACCGTTCCTTCACAGCACGGACACGCGATGGAAGATTATTGCGAAACTGGTACATATCGCGACGCGAATCTTGTAACAGCTGGGTGATGTCGGTAGGTTTCTGGCCTTGGTGATGAACATGACGGAAGAAATCAAAATCTCGTGCGATCTCTTGTCCGATTCGCAGCGCATCTAGACGAGTGGGTTGGCTGGAAGTGATCTGTAAGATTTTACGAAGCGAGTCGTGCCCTTCCTTAGGCTCGTTCTCTTGGTCTTGGAGCTTCTGATCTTGGTCGTTTTTCTCGAGCATACCTTCTAGAACCACCAAGATCGTGGACACGGCATCACTGCCATAAAAGTACGCCCTGCTGCTTTTGCTGCTTCTGCTGCTGCTTCTGTTGTTCTTCTTGTTGGACACTGCTGAACGGCCTTGTAGGAACCCCAACTCCAAGCATTTGATAGGCTGGCCGGACAAGAGTTTGTTTGTCTTCAACAAGTCGGCAAATGCTTCTGCTATTTCTTCCCGAAACCGTTCTTGCAGAAGCTTTATTTCTGTACGGGACAAACTCTTGGCTTTACCATTGGTCGTCTTTAGGTCCATGAAAGGTTCACTCATGGTAACCTTCTTGATAATCTCGTCTTTTTTCATAGTTGCTATTATTCAAGGTAAAAGTAACAAAACTATTAATATGAATATGTTGTTATAATATGACGGTGTTGAGCTCATCTATCAGGAGACTACTACTTGTACTAGAATGTTCTATGTACTACTATGTTACCACTACCAGGTACCAGGTATGATGTTAGGTATTCGGGAAATGACCGAATCGTTTTCGCGTCATCGCATGCATTGCAATGGTTTCTGTAATACCACCTGGTACTGTGGCTACAGGCAAAAGTCATGATAATAATATAAATAAATAATATGATACGCGTCGAAGTTATCAGCAGCATCGGAAACAGCTTGGATTTGGTTTTTACTATTGACAAATAATGCATGGCCACCAAGAAAGAAAAATGGCTGTTTCTTGATTAAACATCAATTTAGGTGATGCTTTAGGCGCTGTACCTTTAACTCATCATACTTTCTTGAGGTCCAATGAAAATTCCCGGGCAGTAATTGAAATACGATCCTGCTCACAGGTGGTCATCATGCCTAGGCAATAATACGTAGTTCTAACTGGTAGTATGATATGAATACTACTACTTTGTAGGAGTACTATTGGTACCAGGGCGGGTACTACCAGGTAGTAATAACTGTACTCGGAACAATACTACTGGTAGTAGGTAGACCCTACCTGGTACGGTAGTCAAATTAAGCCCAGGTGGACTTCGGCAGTTTACCTTGTCTCCTATTAGGCGATATGATGGGACTCATGAGTTGATAGTAGGTCATACAGTACTCTATTAGGTCGTGTTGCCTATGCCTACTTCCTATACACACAGGACCACTAGAGTTTACTCCATAATATCTAATATCTATATTTACTCTAATATTCATGTAGTCTCCACACTAGCTTTTTACGGTAGTATGGTTAAAATAATGACTGCGTACGCATTCAAATAATACAGCAGCCAGTCCTGATATTATCTGAACAAAATCCTGTTACAGTAATAAGTTTGGCCAGTAGAAAAACTTTGTCATTTGCTTGCATTGTCTCAACTTGTACAAGAAGTACTGGTAGAAACACCACGACAGCCAAAAACATCAATACAAGCCAGAAAAGCAAATCGGACCAAATTATGGACCCAGCATAGGATGGGGACCAGAGATTGGCAGTCTACCTGGTGGCAGTCCACTCGCAAGAGCTGTCTACTACCTGGTAGCTAGACTACTCAGAATTTGAAGCAAAATTCACGATTATAGAATAGCCTACCTGGTAATAGACAACCAATGCAGCACAAGCCATAAAAAGTTAAAAGTGCCTGCATGGACCAAAGAAGTGGAAGTTGCAAAAGCTGAGATTCCTTGGAATTTCCAACAATAATTACAATTGTTTTATGGCCTATCCTTTCAAGATCAGTAATAACGAGTCCCACTGAATCTTGAGTAGTTGTCTGCAGGACGACAAAATAAATAGGACTATAATTCTAGCGAAAACTAGATGTACTAGACTAGTGGTCAGTTTTATAGAAAAAATAGCTACTTCTGCCAGCATCATTTCTACCATGAACAAAAAAAAACAAGCATGAAAAACGAAAAACGCTTTTATTTTTTGCATGTTACTACTTGTGGTAACTACTACCACGCCTAATTTCCGTTGCACGATATATTTGTTCGATGAGCAAAATTCTGGCAAACTGATGGGTAAACGTGAGCTTGGATAGCGATAGCAATGGCAATTGTTTGGTCGTGGTGGTACTGGACCTTCCAGCAGTACTCGTAGCTTTTCTGGTTCCTCCCTTTTGTTTTTGTTTTTGTTTTTGTTGTTGTTTTTGTTGTTGTTGTGAGGACAATTGAACATATCCAGTCTTGAGTTCGGGTGGCAAACCTTCAGCACCTCCAATGCAAAACACCAGACGACTTCCTCCCTCTTCCAACCAATCGTACAATTGTTCCGAAAATTCTTCACTCGAAGGCATTTTACCTTGTGGATCTAACAGTACAACGGTTGCTGATCTACCACTGTCTTGATTATTGTCGACTGCTGTTGCGGCGGCGGCAGCAGCTGCTGCTGCTAAATCTGTTCCTACTACGCTCTTGAGTAAAGCATCGTTCGTTTTGTGCCATTCTGTTCTGATTTCCATATTCGATGTTGTTGCCAATCGAGTAGTGTACATTTGACATGCTTGTTGAATCCATTGATCGTGTGTTCCCATTTTTTCTCGTCCTACCATCCGAATGGTAATTCGTAAGCCCATCATTGTCAGGAATTTGTGCCGTCGGCAACGGTTTCTACTGGTGTTGCTGAATATGTTTCGGTATTGTAGTAGGCTTCTGCTTCCAGTAAAGGTCGATTTTTGCAGCAATGTTATTTGTGGCGACACATCTCGTCTAGACCTACTAGAGGAAAAAGACGAAAAGCCCATTGAACAAGAGTTGCAACAGATATTCCAGACGACCAGCATCAGGACGAGTACAATTCTCGAAGTCCTCATTCTTCGATTCTTAGGAGTATGATATTTGAAGTTGGAGGTTGGAGGTACAATGGTACAATGGTACAATGGTACAATTGGGATAGTCACGGTTTCGATTTTTGATGGTAGCTGTTCCTTTTGAAAACAGCGCTGTTGTGTTAACAGAAAGCGCTGTACTATCAGTGCTGGCGGGTCAACGTCATTACTAGTAGTAGACTAGTAGTAAATGAAAAAATGAGGTTATCCCAGAGGCGTCGTTATTCGTTAATGAACGCTGTGATGATTGAATTGTTAATTGGTTGATTGATTTTTGATTGGTTGTGTTGCACTCCTGGTGAAAGTTAGAGTTCTTTGAGTCCCGTGTACTCATGGTTCAGGTCCTTCTCTTTTTCAAACCACCCGGTAAAATAAATAATAAGAAAAGTGAAAGTATCGAAAGATACTTTTGGGGGATTTTTTTTTTTCCATATCTTCCGTTCGGTCATCCTCATATTTTGCCAGATAGCTTAATCGGAAACTTTGATGATGAGAATAACTACACTATTAATCTCTCTTATCTCTAGCTCCTACTGTAGCACACTCACTCTCCCCATAGCCGACAACAGCAACAACCAAATAAGGAACGACAGCTCTACCAGGAATTTCATTACTCCATTGCACACAACACTGACACACATCAGCATATTCATACTATATACTACTTACTACTACGCACTACATACTAGATACCAGTACCGTAAAAGGTACAAGATTCTACAGCCACAAAAATGAGCAGCTCCTCCTCTTCCATGATGAAACCACCACCTTTATCATCATCATCATCATCATCATCATTAGCGTCACCTCCACCTTTGAAAATTACCGTGGAACAAGCCATTGACAGGTTGGGCCTGGGAGCATTTCAAGATAAAGTGACAATGGCGGCTGGTCTTACTACTGCATCGGATGCCGTCGAAGTACTGCTGCTCAGCTTTTTATCAATTGTTGTTCAACAAGAATTTGGTGTAACCGCCAAAGCAGGATCTTTGATGACCTCCATTGTCTTTATTGGGGCGTTGTTTGGGACCATGATATTGGGACCAGCAGGAGATAAAATTGGACGAAAACCAGTGTTCATGACCAGTTCGATTATTATTAGCATTGCAGGATTAACTACAGCTCTTGCTAATACCTACCACGTCATGCTCATCTTTCGATTCTTTGTAGGATTTGGTTTGGGAGGGATTGTGGTCGCATACGACAGTCTGGGTGAATTTTTACCACAAGAACATCGGGGTCGAAGACTGTTGTTCGTTGGATACTTTTGGACCATCGGGACCTTGTTGACTCCACTTATCGCGTACTTTGCGCTCCAGGAACAGGAATCGTGGCGACTATTCGTCCTACTTTGCAGCTTCCCTTGCATCTTGTCTACAGCATTTGCCTGGATGTGGGTACCGGAATCCCCTCGGTGGTTGATATCACACGGTAAATCAGACAAGGCAATACAGGTACGCCAAGATAGACACGAATCGTTCGTCGATGAGAAAAAAATATGTTGCCTTGTACTTCTAACCGCTGTCCAATTCCCCCCCCCCCCCTTGGGTACCTTTCAATAATAAAAAAAGCCCCCCAAAAAAAAGGAAAAAATCCACTAGCAGCCTTTCCGAAGGGAACTTCCTTTTTTGGGAAACCAACCCAAAAAAATAAATTACATTCCATTTCCTTT
>Ga0100391_1001355_pt1 | contig 27441 bp, 22 predicted proteins | sample CryGeymeta201515_FD_81541 | JGI IMG/M metagenome (GOLD analysis project Ga0100391, IMG submission 81541) | Groundwater microbial communities from Crystal Geyser aquifers in Utah, USA - Crystal Geyser metaG 2015-15 | ecosystem: Environmental > Aquatic > Deep subsurface > Groundwater | place: USA... | reverse complement strand
ATTAAAGCATTCAGATCAGTGTTCAGAGGCATCACTGATGTAAGTTTTTTCCTCTATCGTGTGTCTCTAATCTTTGCGTGATGGATTTCTTTTTCCCCACCGGCTATTTCTGTTGAGCCATAATAACTCAGTTTCCAAAACAAATGAATTATCTTATTGATTTTAACAATTATGGTTTGAGTGAAGAATTTACGGAAGAAATTAATTTCTCAGATAATAATTAGAACAAATGCCAGCGCAAAAGCCATACACATTGGCAAGTCACACGAGCCACCCCACTGACCAAAACTTGCCAAAGAGTATGGCTTCCCTTCACACGGACAGGCTGAGGGAAATAAAGCACGGGCACACAACATTTTGTATAAGTAATGGCAGGTAAAGTGCATAATATCAAGGTTTGTAGCCCGCTCAAACTGCGTAGCGGTTCGACAGGTAACTACCACGCAATCTGCCACTACTCATACAATTTCCCGTTGCATTGCATATTAAGAGAAGATAAAAGAAAAGCAACATCAATATTATAAAATTCATATCTTTGGAATAAATATTAAATTGAAAGAATATGTTGACAAAAACCAGACTGAAAGAACACATTGAAAGACTTCCAGAAGAATTTACCATTGAAGAATTAATTGAAAATGTAATTTTGATGGAAAAAATTGAAAATGGGAACAAACAATCAGAAAGCGGAGACATAATCTCAGAAGTTGAAATGGAAAATGAAATGGGAAAATGGTTCGAATAAATTGGACATTTCAAGCAAAAGACGATTTAAAAGCAATCGCGGAATATATCTCAAAAGATTCTAAGCATTATGCAAAACTTCAAGTTTTCAGACTTAAAAACCGGACAAGAATATTAAAAACTCAAGTCCGTTCAGGAAAGATTGTTCCCGAAATTAACAAAGAAAATATTAGGGAATTAATTGAAGGAAGTTATAGAATAGTGAAATATAATCGCATTGATATTTTGACAATTCATCATTCAGCAAGAGATTTAAAAAAACGTGAAATAAAATAAATACGCAAGGTAACAGCACCTAAGAAAATATGGGGCGGACATTTAGTTCAGAAAGGATTGTTCTTCGTAGCTAACTTTGTCATGGGTGGACAGAAAAATGCTCCGAAAAGCCCCACATTTCTTAGCTGTAACCGTTACAACACAACTCTTTGTTTTATAATCCGGAAGCTGCATATTTCCTGAGTAATAATTCAGGATGATGTTAAGCCATTGAACTGTTCAATCCATCATGCCATTCCGACATATTGCCCCCTTAAAAATCTAAAAGCTAAAGTCTAGTGGGACTAAAGGTTGGGGGCAAAAACATTAACCCTTCTAAAAGTCGATAAGCGATTTTTAAATTATTATCTTTGTCTCAAACTATTTGGTATGGAACTTACGCTTAATATAAAGGAGCAGAGCAAAATAGCTGCATTTCTTAACCTGATCAAAGAAATGGATTACATTGAGATTATTAATGTTAAGGAAGTATTGTATGAACTTCCGGATGAGCATAAGGATTTACTCGATAAACGGCTGCAACGGATAGAAAGCGGTAAAACAACATTTAAAAAATGGGACTTGATTAAAGAAAAATATGATGGCAAAGCGGTTTAGCCTGACGTTATCAGACGAGGCAGAAGCTGACTTTGATAAATCATATGAATTTTATTTTGAAGACAGTCCAAAAGTTGCAGACACATTTTACAAGCAAGTCAACATGGGTTTTGACCATATCAGGCTAAACCCATCATCATTTCCAATTGCCTACAAAGATGTGAGAAAATATGTTGTAATTAAATTCCCTTTTGTGATTTACTACCGAATTGTTGATGTATCGATACAGGTAATTGCCATCTTCCATACAAGCAGAAATCCTGAAATATGGAATGAAAGGACATAAAACAGAGTGGAACGAATATTCTTTAAATTTTGCCTAGCTTCCCTTAAGGCAGGCTTGAAAAGCCTGGTCCAACTTCCCAAAAATGAAAACCTTGCTTGATCTGCCATTCCGGCATACTGACCCCCTTAAGAAATTTTAAAACCAAAAGCTAAGTGTTAAACGTCAAAAATTTTAACTGTTGTTTGATATGATGCTTTTTTGCTTTAAAGGTGAGTACTACGAAAAAACCGATGCCCACCATCCACTAAAAACCCTTAAATTGCACCGTAAAAACGCACAAGCCCGATGAAGCTCAACAAACTGAAACCACGCAAGGCATTGAACAAGGCTTTTTTGAAGGTGAAACCTAACCGTACTGCCATTGAGGCTTTTAAGGCCAACCTCATACAACTGCTCGAAAGAACCAACGACACCGAATCGGAGGAGTTTCATAAAAATCTGGTCAGCGATTTCCTGAAAAAAACCTGGTACGAACCCAAACATTTCATCAATACCAAAGGCCGAAACGACCTTGTGATTCACAATGGCAATGATGCCAAGAGCAGGGTAGGGGTAATCATCGAAGCCAAAAAGCCTACCAATAAAAGCGAGATGATCACCACCGAAAAGCTCAATGCCAAGGCTTTTCACGAATTGATGCTGTATTACCTGCACGAACGAATCAGCCTGAACAACCTTGAAGTAAAACACCTGATTGTTACAAACAGCTACGAATGGTTCATTTTTGATGCCAGCACTTTCGACCGGCTCTTTGCCCAAAACAAAACGCTTGTCAGGCAGTTCAACGACTTCATCGAAGGGCGCCTGGCCGACACCCGAACCGACTTTTTCTACAAACAAATCGCAGAGCCTTTTGTCGCCGCCCTCGAAAGCGAAATAGCCTTTACGCATTTCGATTTTCAGGACTATCAAAAGCTGCTGCATAAGGCTGAATCAGCAGGCCATCCCGACAAGCATTCCGATGATCATAAGCTGATAGCCTTGTTCAAGGTGCTTTCGCCCGAGCATCTGCTCAAGCTGCCGTTCGCCAACGACAGCAACAGCCTCGACAAACGCTTCTACTCTGAATTGCTGCACATCATAGGCCTCACTGAAACCAAGGAAGGAAGCAAAAAACTGATCGGGCGCAACAAGCCGGGCGAACGACATAGCGGTTCCATACTCGAAGACGCCATCATCCAGCTCGACAGCCTGGGCAAGATCAACCGCCTTGAAAATGCCGGCAGCTTTGGGAATACGTATCAGGAAAGGCTGTTCAATGTGGCACTCGAACTTTCCATTACCTGGATCAACAGGATACTCTTTCTGAAGCTTTTGGAAGCGCAGCTCGTGGCCTACCACAAAGGCGACAAGCTCACTGCCGGCAAGGAGGATAAATCGTATGCCTTTCTGAATGCAGAAAAAATTAAAGACTACGACGACCTGAACAGCTTGTTTTTTCAGGTGTTGGCACGGCAGTACGACAAGCGGAACGAGGATGTGAGCAAGGCATTTGCCAAAGTTCCCTACCTCAACTCTTCCTTGTTTGAACCCACCGAAATTGAGCAGCAAACCATCTTTATCAGTAACCTCAAAGACGACAAAACCATCCCTGTAATTGGCTCTACGGTGCTGAAAGACCAACAAGGCAAAAAGCGAACCGGAAGTTTGAATACCCTCAATTACCTATTTGAATTTCTGGATGCTTACGACTTCAGCAGCGAAGGCCAGGAAGAAATACAGGAAGAAAATAAATCCCTTATCAACGCTTCGGTGCTTGGACTTATTTTCGAGAAAATAAACGGCTACAAAGACGGCTCATTCTTTACGCCGGGTTTCATCACCATGTATATGTGCCGCCAAACCATCCGCAAAGCCGTTGTGCAGAAATTCAATGAAACGAAAAACTGGGATTGCCACGATCTGGACGAGCTTTACGATAAGATAGACGATCGCCGCGAAGCCAATGAAATTGTCAACAGCCTCAAGATTTGTGATCCCGCCGTGGGTTCAGGGCATTTTTTGGTTTCGGCCCTCAACGAGATGATTGCCGTCAAGCACGACCTGAAAATACTACAGGATCGCAGTGGCAGACGGCTAAAGGAATACCAGGTGGAAGTGGTGAATGACGAACTGATCGTGACCGACGAAGAGGGACAATTGTTCGACTACAACCCCAACAGCCCGGAAAGTCAGCGCATACAGGAAACCCTTTTTCACGAAAAGCAAACCCTTATCGAAAACTGCCTTTTTGGGGTGGATATCAATCCTAATTCGGTAAAAATCTGCCGCCTGCGTTTATGGATCGAGCTGCTAAAAAACGCTTATTATAAGGTGAGTGAACCTCATGATTTTAGGAACAAAGAAATGAGGGTATTGGAAACCCTGCCCAATATCGACATCAACATCAAATGCGGCAATTCACTCGTGAGCCGTTTCGATATACAGTCTGACCTGAAACAAGCCCTGAAGAAAAGTAAATGGTCCATCGCCAGTTATCGGGTGGCTGTGGATACTTACCGCAACGCCCAAAACAAAGAACAGAAATGGGAGATGGAACGGCTGATTGCCGACATCAAATCCAATTTCAGAAGCGAAATTTCGGGCAACGACCCCAAGCTGAAAAAGCTTAACAAACTCAAGGGCGAGCTGCTTGCCATGACCACCCAGCACCAGCTTTTTGAAATGAACGAAAAGGAAAAGGCCGCCTGGAACAAGCAACTGCAAAAGCTCACCACCGATATCCAAAAGCTGGAAACCGAGATTGAAGCCATCAAAGCCAACAAGATTTTTGAAAATGCCTTTGAATGGCGCTTCGAATTTCCGGAAGTACTCAACGAAGAAGGCGATTTTGTGGGTTTTGATGTGGTGATTGGGAATCCGCCGTATGGAGTTGAATTTGACAAATTTGAAAAGGCTTATATAAAGCAAAATTTCAAGTCATATCAGTATAAATATGAAAGTTATATATATTTCATCGAAAAGGGATTGGAATTAATAAAATCCAAAGGACATCTCGATTTTATTACTCCTATTTTATGGCTCACATTAGAAAATAACTACTTATTACGTTCGATTGTTGTAAGGCAAAATGACTTAGCAAGAGTATTTATTCATGGTGAAGGTGTGTTTGAAGAAGCGGTTGTTAATACCTGTTCTTTTCAGGTTGTTAAGACTATCCCTGGAAATGTATTTTATTTGTTAAAAGGAAATGAGCTTACTAAGCTTTCTAAAACACAGTGGATAGATAAAGACTCTTTACAAATTGAATATCGTCTCACACCAACAATAAAAACAATAATTGATAAAATTAAATCGAATTCAACAAAACTAATTGAGTTTGGGGAGGTTATTCAAGGTATAACGCCTTATGATAGTTATCGCGGGCAATCAAAAGAAATTATAAAGAGCAGAGCTTATCATTTTGATTTCAAAAAAGACGAAACTTGTGGTAAGTGGCTTGACGGCAAAAATTTAAACAGATATTCAATCACTTGGAATGGAGTTTGGTTAAGTTATGGTGATTGGTTGGCTGCCCCAAGGGAAAAGAGATTTTTTGAAGGTAAAAGAATTCTATTTAGAGAAGTTCCAGGCAAGGGGAAAAGAATTCAGGCAAATATTGTTAGTGAAGTATATTATTATGGTCATAGTATTTCTCCATTTAAACCTTTTAAAAAAACAGAAGGTAATATAGAGTACATATTAGGTTTAGTAAATTCAAAACTAATAAGTTGGTATAGCAGACATATTATGTCAAACTTTGGCAAGGATGTTTTTCCAAAACTTAACCCTAATGACATAAAAGAGTTGCCTATTCCAAATCAACTGAAGGAGTTTGATCGAATATCAGAATTAGTTAAGAAAATTATATCTGAATGTGCAAAGAATCCATCTAAAGAAACAACTGCCTTGGAATCCCAAATCGACCAATTAGTTTACCAGCTTTACGGTTTAACGGAAGAGGAGATTGCGATTGTTGAAGGCAGCCGATAACTAGTTTACAGCTAAAAAATTAGTACAAAATGGAAGATGTAATAAATAAAATCCGCGCCGAATTAACGCAGCATATCGACGAGAAAACTAAGGCTACAAGTCAAAAATTTTTCAAGGAAAAAATCAGGTTTTATGGGGTGCGGATTCCAATTGTAAATAAAATTAGCAAGGAATATTTTAAGCTGATTGAATTCAGGCCAAAATCAGAAATATTTGGCTGCTGCGAGATTTTGTGGCAATCAGGGATTCTTGAAGAGTCATTTATTGCCTGCAACTGGTCGTATTATTTGCATAAAAAATACGAACCCGGCGATTTTGAAATATTTGAGCAGTGGATTAAAGTTTATGTAAACAACTGGGCTTCATGTGACACCTTATGCAATCATACGATTGGAACTTTTATCGAGATGTATCCTGAATATTTAACTCAGTTAAAAGACGTGGCTCAGTCAGCTAACAGGTGGATGCGCAGAGCCGCTGCAGTAAGTTTGATCATACCGGCCCGGAAGGGAAAATTTTTGAAAGAGATATTGGAAATTGCTGATATTTTACTGCTCGACAAGGACGATTTAGTCCAAAAAGGCTATGGGTGGATGTTGAAAGCTGCCAGTGAAGCAAACCAAGGCGACATATTTGATTATGTGATAAAAAACAAAGCTGTTATGCCCCGCACAGCATTGCGCTATGCCATTGAGAAAATGCCGGTTGACATGAAAAGAAAAGCGATGGAGAAATAGATTTAACAGCAAAAAAGCACAAGGAAATAAATGGTTTCACTTGGACTGAAAATAAATTAACCAAAACAGCTCTTTGCAAGCAGGATAAGGATAAACCCATGTAAGCATAAAGACAATACTTTGTGAATGAATACATTAATTAAAAGATATAATTTATGGAGGTGATATTCATCAGCGGTATTTTTATGTCGCTCTTCATTGTTATTTTACTTTTAACAAAGAAAGGAAAGTCGTTAACCGATAAGATACTTGCAGCCTGGATTGCAGTTATCGCAATTCATCTTTTGGGCTTTTATTTCAACCAGATAGGCTATTGGGATAAATTTCCGCATTTGATAGGCCTTACTGCTCCAGTCCCGCTGTTTCACGGTCCTTTGCTTTATTTATATTGCCTGTATGCCCTTCGGGGCGAAAATAAAATTCGCACTGTTGATTACCTGCATTTAGCGCCGGGGATACTTGCTTATTTGTATATGCTAAAGTTTTTCTTTTTTTACAGCGCTGCTGAAAAATTGCAAGTAGATCGGGGCGAGGTAAATGACTATCAAGCATTTTCGGTTGTATTGCTAACAGGCATACTGTTTTCAGGGATTGCCTATGCCGTTATTTCTTATCGCCTTACTTTGAAATACAGGGATAAATTGAAAAACCGGCTCTCATTCAGCGAAGGGATAAGTTTGAAATGGCTTCGCTATTGTATCGTAAGTGTTGGCTTGTTTTTTTTAGCAGCAGTTGTTGTTTTTGTGCTGCGTGATTACTTGAATTTTGTTTTCCCATTCAATCCCGAATATATTTTTTATGCCATTCTGATTGTTTTCATCTTTTATATCGGCTATTTCGGTATTAAGCATGAAAACATTTTTGTTAATATGCCTTTGACCGAAAACAATGAGGCAAATCAGAAGTTATCTTCAGTGAAGTACAAAAACTCGGGCATAAGTGCTGAATTAGCAACCAAATTGTACGAAAAAGCCATGAAATTAATGGAAGAGCAAAAGCCCTACCTGAATCCCAGACTAAGCCTGACCGACTTAGCCCGGCAGCTCGATATTTCATCCAACCAGCTTTCGCAAATCATCAATCAGCAGGGCGGAGTTAATTTTCATGATTTTGTAAATAGATACCGGGTGGAAGAATTCCTGCAAAACGCCAAAAGCAATAAAAACTACAGTTTGCTTGCCCTGGCCCTTGATGCCGGCTTTAATTCCAAATCATCATTCAACTACATTTTCAAAAAGCAAAAAGGTATTTCACCTTCACAATACTTATCCCAAATGAAGCGCCAACAGCAAAAAATTTAGCTTTGATACTTTTTTTTGGATGAATCTTAAAATGCTGTATATGAGGCTTTAGAACGAACGAAATTATAGGTTTGGACATGCAGATGGTACAAACCTTCACGATGGAGCGATTGCCAATGGGAATCGCTTTTCCTTTGCTTAAAATTTTTTGTTTCATCAAAAACTTAAGCATTATGGAATCGTTAGCACAAAAACAAATCATCAGGAGATACGAAAGTCCTTTCCTGTTTTACCTATTAAGTACGGCTATTCCCTGGTCACTGTGGTTTTTCGCCGGATATATAAGTCATATTGAGCCTTTTACCAAAACTCTGGAATGGGTTGTTGGCATCAGCAGTATTTTGGGGCTTTTGGCACCGGCCATTATTGCTTTATTTTTCATGTTGCCCAACAAAGCCTTGCGCACCGATTTTCTTGGACGCTTCTTCAATTTCAAAACCATAAAAGGTGAGTACCTACTTATTACCTGTTTTACGATGCTTATCAGCATATTGGCAGCACAAGCCATTTCCCTTTTCTGGGGTTACCCGATTGAACAGTTTACGCTAAGGGGAGGCTTTAGTTTTACCTCATCACTTTTTCCTGTTTGGTTTTTGCTGCTGGCAGCCCCGGTTTTTGAAGAACTCGCCTGGCATTCCTACGGCACCGATAGCCTTGTTTCGCGTTTTAACCTGCTTAAAGCTTCACTTTTATTTGCATTTTACTGGGCAATCTGGCATTTTCCCTTATCAACCATCAAGGGATATTATCACAGTAATTTGGTTGAGTCGGGTTGGATTTATTCGCTTAATTTCATTGTTAGCATGATACCATTTGTATTGATTATGAACTGGATATATTATAAAACCAACCGAAATATTCTACTTACCATTGTGTTTCATATCACGGCAGTGTTCTTTAATGAAATATTTGCCACCCACCCCATGAGTAAAGTCATACAAACCGGTTTGCTTTTAATTGTTTCTGGCTACCTGGTCGTCAAAGACAAGGAATTATTTTTTAAACGTATATAAGGTTTTCAGCAAAAACATAAAACAATAGAATTTAAGCAATGAGAAGAATGCACTATAGCATTTTTGTTTGGCTTTCTGTTTTATTAGTCAGCTATAAAATATCTAATGCCCAATACCTTAGGGATAGTACACGATTTATTTTTCCCGAAAATGAGTATGCTTTAAGCGACGCACTTATCTTTTCGCACTACAATCAAATGGAAACATTTCCGATTAGCTTGCACAAGGTCTTTGGCATTCCGGAAATTAACCTAAAGTCCGACACGACAAAGATTCCATTATTTTTCGATTTTGGGAATAACAGTGATATTGTTTTAACCACTGCCATTAGCGAGAAATTGAAGTATCATATCCTGGATACTACATTTACTTATACACCAGATGGCAAAATACGGGGAACCGTTTATAGTATTGTTATTCCTGAGTTTGAAGTTTTTGGACAGCAATTTATAAACGAAACTGCAATTTTGGCTGATTGGCAAATTTTTGCCACAGAACCTATTCATGGACTTGTTGGATTGAATTACCTGAAATCCAATTGTTTTTCAATTAGTTACGCTCGAAAGCAGCTGGCTGTAAGTGGTAATTCCATTATCGAAACCTGCGACATTCCTGATGATGCTGTTATTGCCCTGGAAAAATATGAACTGCATCCTTCGGTAGTTTATTTTAGTGGAAATATTGATGAAATACGTTCGGTAATTTACCTTGATACAGGTAAAAACTACTCCGTCATTAACAAAAACCTGGTTGATAAAGCTAAAATTATAAGTGATAAAAGCGGAAGTTTTTATCCGGGTACTGTTTATTTAGATTTTGGAGTATTTTCATTTTCAATTTATTATCCACGAGTTGGAGAGATAAACCGCAATATAGACACTGAACTTCCGATGGGTATTGAAGTTGGCAGCGATATTTTGAAATATTTTCATATTACTGTTGACCGAACAAAAGGTAAAAACGACTTGATCATGTTTTTAAATTGAACATGGCATGAGGTATTGATTGGGGCGTTTATTGTTGTTTGGATAAATTCACACAAAAACGCTCAATTGCTGGCATGATGTAGTACCTAATGACTAAAGGTAGTAAGTATGTTACAGGCCGGGAAAAAGTCACGTAGGGAATACAGTATCCTTTACCGGACAATAATGATTTTCTAAGTGATATTCCGGGTGATTCTAAACCCTTAAACTACTTAATTCATCATATTAATTTTTCATGCCATTCCAGCACACTGGCTCCCGGAAAATTAAAAGCCAACTTCCAAAAGCTAAGCGCTAAAAATGCTGGTAAAACCATTTTTTACTACTTTAGCTGGATAAACAAAACCACAGCAATTTAAAAGCAAATTCAACTTTAAAAATGAATTTCAAAAGCTTATGGTAATATCAGCTGGTTTAATAGTTTGGTTGGTTTTTAGATGAGCTGACTGCTGGGTTGTAAGCATGTGGTACTGCTTTAGTGATTTGCAAGGAAAATCCTATGGCATGAGAATTAGTCGATTGGATTTTTATGTAAGATTTATGGATTTAGACGGGAAGTCAGTTAAATGTTTAGTGTGTATGTCAATATGATTTGTTTTAGACCCTGGTGATTTAGTTAAGTCTGATGGCAATTAATAATCAGAGATGCGGCAATTTGAGATTTGGATGGACTGGCAATCTACTATTGAAAAGCAATTAAAAGATCAATCTAATGGAATATAAGGGATCATGTTTGTGCAAAGGAATAAAGTATAAAGTCATTGGTGAGTTTGAACATTTTTACCTGTGTCATTGTCGCTATTGCCAAAAAGACACGGGTTCGGCACATGCGGCAAACTTATTTTCAACATCGGCCAGGCTGGAATGGCTAAAAAGGGAAACAGCGATAAGGATTTTTCAACCACCTAAAAGCAAACATATCAAAGCCTTTTGTGCCAATTGTGGTTCAGCTTTGCCAAATTTGCAGATGGAAGGAAAACTACTTGTGGTTCCGGCAGGAAGTCTGGACACCAAATTAGCGAAACGGCCAGATGCACATATTTTCATGTCAAACAAAGCCAGTTGGGATGAAGCCCTGGAAGAAGTGAGCAAATGTCAACGCTTTCCGGAGTGAGCTAATTTGATCATTTAGCAAGGCAAAATTATTTTTGGTAGCGCGGGTAAGAAATCCTTTCTGCGGACACAATCAGCGTTTTCCTGCCGATTATAAGGATGTAGGTCTTTCGCCCTTTGGTCTTTCAAAGGGCAAGAAATGCTTCAAATCATAAAAGGCAAAGATCGCACTCCGGTTTCTATGGAAGTGCTATAGTAATTTAATGATTTATAGGTACTTCACAATTTCTTCGATCAGGCGAAAAACAGTTGTCGAGGATTCTTCTGTGGCAGGGCTGGTGTGTGAATATTGGTTGTAAATTTTCTTAGCTCTTTTAATGGCAAGTGTTTGACGGAGGTTTTTTGTTTGAGGGTCTGTCCCTTGTAGTAGGTTAAACAAAGCCGGGCTAATTATTTTTGTGCCTTCACCATCGTATTGTGTTTGAAAAGGTGTGAGGTATTTGTTTAACATTTCATTGTAAAGCGAACGGTGCAGAGGGATGCCCTGGTGATCATTAAAGTGAAGTATAAGCCAATATTCAAAGGCTTGGTTAGAATAGGCTATCCCAAAACGCTCCTTTTCGGCCATTTTTATGGCATTGTTGAAGTTTTGAGCACTATGCTCGTCTTTATCAAAAACTACCCACATCTGATCATAATCATCCTGTTTTGCCAATTGTTTGGCTTGCCTCACAACTGCTTTTGTGTAGTAGCCTTTTCCTACAGCTTTGATTGTAGCAGAAGTGAGCCTGAATTGATTGAAATATGAAGGCTCCGTATTTTCGCCTTCGCAAACAATTAAAATCGCAGGCTTAATTTTCTTTGATGCTGTTCGACGGGTTAAAACAGGTTCTTGTTTGCGACGGGCTTTGGCATCCAGCATTTGCTGCCTGTGCCGTTGTTTGTTTTCAGATTCACGCCGTTTTTTTAGTCCTTCACGATTCATGTTTATCAATTTTAGAATTATAAGAAGGATTTAGGTCGTGAATCACAGGGACTGCGCCATACCTGCCTTTGAGGTAATTGCGTTCGAATTGTTCATCACTACGTGCTTTAAAATCGGCCAGTGAATATAATTTAGCAGCACCATAGCGGTCTTTTTCGACAAACCAAATCTGGTCACGGCGAAACAAATCAGTGCTCAATAAATTGGTATCATGTGTATTAAAGATAAGCTGTGCATTATTTTTGTTTATGTTATGGTCGTTGAAAAGTTCAACGATGCGTTTAACCAAATTTGGATGCAGTTTTGAATCCAGTTCGTCAACGGCTAGTACCCATCCTTTTTCGAGTACATCAATAATGGGGGCGGTAAGGGCAAAAAACTGATTGGTACCTGAAGATTCTTCAGTTTCAAGATCGAGGCTTGCTTTGCCAACAACAACTTTGTTATCATCATAAACGTTATGAAAAGTATTCACAGAAGCAAAGCGCAGTTTACGTCTTTTGATCAGCTCAACAAGCTTGTCGGATTCATTGTGCAGTTTACCGCTGTTTAAGAGCTCTTCCGGTTCAAACGATTTGAGGGCCATGTCTTGAATACCCATATCTGCCTTGGACAAGAGATTTAGGATTTTGGTTTTCAGCGTATCATTTTCAAGACTCATCATTGAGTACCCGCGGTAGCCTGCATTATCCAGCGCTGATATTACACGAAAGCCATTGAACCAATCCAGCACCTGACCGGCAAGCGTACTATTAAACTGCGCGGCAACAGAAATCATCAATGCGTTTTCGCGTACCATTTGATCGCGGTATAAGGTATCACCAACAGGAAATTGTGTTTTGTGAATTGCAAATTCCTGGTTTTGTCGGTAAAAAATTTCGACCTCTTTTGTTTTTGGTCGATGAAAAAGCCATTCAGATAATATACGTTCTTTATTTACTTCGAATCCATAGCGGTACATTTCGTTTTGATGAACGAAAATGATTTCGAATTCGGACGGCTCGTTGGCTGCCCTGCTATCAAAAAGGAAAGGCTGCACCTGAATAGGATCGCCTTTTTGTGTGTTTTGAGATGACTGAATTACGAATAACCTCATAAACTGTAAAGCTTCCATAAGTTTGCTTTTTCCGCTGGCATTTGCGCCATATACAACAGCACTGCGCAACAGTTTGAGGTTGAAGTTATCACATTCGTGGATATTATCCTGAGCCCGTGATTTGTCGTAGTTGTTGGCGATCATAGTCAACTCGGCTTGCTCATGAAAGATTTTGTAGTTTTTGACCGTGAATCTGACTAACATAATTGTGTATTTTGTGATATATTCGGTAAAATTACGATTATTTTAATAAAAATTGAAAAATAACTAATTAATTTGAAAAATTATGGTTTTACTCGTGGATTTAGAATCGTTCCTTTAAAATTTTTGCTTTCTTCCAACTTGCCGTTTTTAGGTGAGTGTATTTGTTTGATCTTGTTGGTGAGGCCAATCCTTTATTGTTGGTGTAGTTTTTATTGGCTTTCGGTTTTGCTCTTGCCATATTTCTTATGATTTTAGGAGAGCGCACAGGTAATCTCTTCATCATTTATGCAGGGCTGCACCATGATGCTATATTTTCAACTTATTTCCTGACATCGGGAGCGCAGCCAGGCCGACGACAGTTCTATCACAACAGCCCAAATTCCATGCTCAGTTCATTTCTGATGCTATCAAAAAAATGACTTACTTTGTCTGAAAATTATCTGTTGCTATGCACCTTGCCTTTGATCCAGGAGCTCATGCGGGTTTATTCAGTCTGCCAGAGGAAGAATCGCGGCATTGTATAAAAGTGCTGAGGATGAAACCCGGTGATGCCTTTAAAATTACCAATGGAGCAGGATTAATTTTCGATGCAACTATTCTTGATGCAAATCCCAAAAAACTTCAAGCCGAATTAGCTGCAGGGACAAAAGGCAGCGATTTTTGGTCGTTTAAGCTTAGCATTGGCATTGCTCCAACAAAAAACAGCGACCGGCTGGAATGGTTTCTCGAAAAAGCTACCGAGATAGGCGTGGATGAGGTTTTTCTTTTTGAGTCGTTCCATTCCGAGCGCAGAAAAATTAAACTGGAACGCCTCGAAAAAGTGATGATCGCAGCAATGAAGCAGTCTGTTAAATCCAGATTGCCAAAATTATATGATGTTCAAAAGCTATCCTCGCTTTTAAAACTTTCTTTTGATGGTCATCGTTTTATCGCCTGGATTGATGAGGGAGTAATGCAAACACTTGTCAAAGCTGCTTCACCCGGGCATAACACCTTTGTGCTGATCGGACCCGAAGGTGATTTTAGCCGCGAAGAGGTTCAAGAGGCTAAAGCTGCCGGTTTTGTTCCTGTAAGTCTGGGATCATCCCGCTTACGCACCGAAACGGCTGGCGTGGCAGCTGTTCACACCATTCAACTTATAAATCAATTGTAATGAGGGTATTCGCTATTTTGTTTTTAGTATTTATTTCGTTTGTCAGTCAGGCTCAGGACCTACAGCTGGCTCTCCTGAAATATCGCGGTGGAGGCGATTGGTATGCCAATCCCACCTCATTGCCTAATCTGGTAAAATTTTGTAACAAACAGATAGGAACTAGTTTTTCGGAACAAATAGCCACTGTCGAGCCTGCTGATCAAGCTATCTTTAGCTATCCTTTTATCCATATGACAGGGCACGGCAATGTGATTTTTGATACCGACGAAGCACAAAACCTCCGCAATTACCTGATTGCAGGTGGATTTCTGCATATCGACGATAATTATGGGATGGACCCCTATATCAGACCCCAAATGAAAAAAGTGTTTCCGGAATTGGATTTTATCGAACTTCCTACATCGCATCCCATTTATAACCAAGCCTTTAAATTTCCTAATGGAATACCTAAAATTCATGTGCACGACAACAAAGCAGCCCAGGCTTTGGGATTGATTTACGAAGGGCGGCTGGTTTGCCTCTATACTTACGAAACTGATCTGGGCGATGGTTGGGAAGACCAGCGGGTGCACAATGATTCGGAGGAAACCCGCTTGAAAGCGTTGCGTATGGGAGCTAATATGATTAGTTATATTTTTGCTCCCCAACAAGTCAACGATTTATAATGAGCTCATTTTTCAACCTTAACCTGATAAAATTATGAAATATTTCTATAGCCTTTTGCTCCTTATGGCAAGTATCAACATCACGGCGCAGCACCTGGCAGATCAGTTGCCGCCAATGTCTGAATACGACAAAACCATGCTTTCGCAATTGCCCGAATTTAGGCTCAATCAGCAGGCTTTGCGCCGGACTCTTCCCGGTGTGGTGGATAATTCAGTATATAATCACTTCAGGCCTTTGATAGCACAAGTAGGTCTCGAATGTGGTCAGGCTTCCAGTATTGGCATCATGTTTACTTATGAGATCAACAGGATCAGAAATGTGAACGGTAGTTTGCCAGAGAACCAATATCCAACGCATTTTGCTTATAACTTCTTAAATAATGGCAGTGATGCTGGTGTAAACTATTATGAGACCTTTGAAATTTTGCGTCATGTTGGAACGCCTAACGTGGCAGATTATGGTGGTATGTCTCAGGGTGGTCCCTCGCGCTGGATCAGCGGATATGAGGCCTATCATGATGGTATGCACAACCGAATTCATCAGGTTTATTCCATCAAAACAAACACTGAAGCCGGTTTGCAAACGCTTAAAAACTGGATTTACGATCACGGAAACGGCGAAATTCCGGGAGGTATGGCTACATTTTATGCCAATTTTAGTTATCCTCCGCTCACGCTTCCCGAAGGAACGCCCGAAGCTGGCAAACACGTTATCATCCAATGGGGCAATTCGCCAAATCATGCCATGACCATCGTTGGCTATAACGACTCTATCCGCTGGGATTACAACAACGACGGACAATACACTAACCATATCGATATCAACCTGGATGGTGTGATAGATTTAAAGGACTGGGAAATTGGCGGCTTTAAAATGGCCAATACCTATGGATCAATTTCAGGTTGGGGTGACGATGGCTTCTCTTATATGACCTATAAATCAGTAGCTGACGGTTTTCAACAGGGTGGTATCTGGGATAACCTGGTGGCCATTGTTGATGTGAAGGAAAACCACGAACCAAAGCTTGCAGCTAAAGTGCACCTCAATCATAACTGCCGTAATAAATTGAAAGTGAGCTTGGGCATGTCAACGGATATGCAAGCCACCGAGCCAGATTTTGTGCTGGATTATCCCATTTTTGATTTTCAGGGCGGTTGCATGGCCATGCAGGGAAACAATGGCGTGCTTGGCCTCGAATTTGGGCTGGATATGAACGCTTTTCTGATGCACCTGGAGCCCGGACAGCAAGCCAGGTATTTTTTAATCGTTTACGAGAATGATCCCCTTAGCCAGAGTGTGGGCGCAGTAAATGCCTTTTCGCTAATGGATTATACCGGAATTCCAACCGAAGTGATTTGCGAGGATTCAGATGTGCCACTAGTTAATGATGGCGTTACCATGCTAACCATCGACGCAGCCGTTAGCTTTGATCCGGTTGTGATTGATGAAGAATCACTGCCAGCATTAAAGCTTTATGAACCTTTTGAAGCCCAGCTCAATGCAAACGGAGGTGAGGCGCCTTATTACTGGTCGCTGGTGCAGGATTATAACTATGAGGAATTGCAGGCAGCTTTTCCCGTTTTAACTGATGAGGTACAGCTAAATCCTTCCAACAACAATGACGGAACAGTAGAAGTGAACTTGCCTTTTGAGTTTCCTTTTTATGGCAAGAATTATTCAACTACCTATATGAGTGTTGATGGATTTCTGCGTTTTGAAGCAGGCCTGTCGCCCTGGCCTTATTATATTAATGGTCGTACCTACCTAAAGCAGAATAAGTTAATTGCTCCTGCTTTGTCAAAACCATTTTATGTGGTGCCTGCTAATGGCGATGGTTTGTGGGTTGATGCCAAAGCAGATAGCGTAACTTTCAGGTGGAAAGTTTCGGTAAACGGGCAATCAGACGCCAGCGATGTAAATATGATTGCAAGCCTTTTCCCAAATGGTGAAATCAAATTTTATTATGGCGAACATCTGGCGGCTACCTATGTGAAAAAATACGCCGGAATTGCTGCCGGCGATGGGGAAAATTTTATCGATCTCAATCCCGTTGGAACTTTTATACCCCAAACGAATGCGCATTATCAATTTGAAAAGGAGCAAAACTACTCAGGTATCAGCCTTACCGAAGACGGAATGCTGAGTTTGCTTGTCGAGGACTTCACTCCTGAATTAGCTGTTGATATTCAGGCCATGGATCAAAACAGCCTGCGTTCCAGAACAACCCTCACAGTTCCTGTCGCAGGTGTTCGGCTCGACTTTGTGACGCAATCAGGCGATGATCAGCAGATAGATTTTGGTGAAACTTTTGCACTGGATCTTACTTTACAAAACTTAAATAATTTTGATTTGTCGGCTGGTGTTTTGACCCTTTCTTCCAATGATGAACAATTTACGATCATTCAGGATGAGTTTGCTGTTCAGGCTCTTGCTGTTGGAGAAACACTTGAACTGTCAGAAGTTTTTACGGTGGATGTGAATCATGATATTCCAGACGGATATCAGGCCGACTTTGCCCTTAGTTTAGCTACCGCAGAAGACAGCTGGACACGAGCTATTACACTGAAAGCTTTTAACGCTGAACTTAAAGCCGCTTCCTTACTGGTTGATGATGGCGACAACGGTATCCTGGATCCGGGTGATGAGGCTGAATTAATTGTTTTATTGCGTAATACGGGCGGAGCTCCTTTGCATGAACTGCAAGCGGTTCTGAGTTGCGAAAATCCCGATTTAACGATCACACAAGCTACTGCCTTCGCCGACTATATGGATGGCAATGGCACTTGGGAAGCGGTTTTTAGCGTTGAACTAAGCGAAAATGCTATCCCTATGGAGCTGCTCGAACTGGTTTTGGATATCACTACGCTTGAAAATTATGAAGTGAACCTTACGATTCCTGTGATGACATCACTGATACTGGAGAATTTCGAAACGGCTAATTTCCAGTTGTTTGAATGGGAATTTGAAGGACAGGAAGATTGGTTTATTACAGATGAGGTTTTTTATGAAGGAAGTTTCTCAGCACGTTCGGGTGTAATTGGTGATGATTATTTCTCAGCTTTGGTATTGGATTATGAAGTGCCTTACGACGATAGTATCAGCTTCTTCTATAAGGTTTCATCTGAAGCTAATTACGACTTTTTTAAGTTTATGCTGAATAATCAAACGCTGCTCAATATTTCCGGCGAACACGACTGGACGGCTGCTAAATTCCCGGTTCCGGCTGGTGAGTATGTTTTCAAATGGATTTACGAGAAAGACTACAGCGTTTCGAACGGCTCCGACTGTGCCTGGCTGGATTATATCGTTTTTCCGGCGCGAAAAGTCGTAACCGGCAATGCGATGCTGCCTGCAAATGCTGATCCAATTATTCAAATAAATCCTAATCCAACGGCTGATTGGTTTAATATTGCTATTGAATGGCCGGCTGAAGAAACCTTACACCTCATGATTCTTGACCAAAACGGCCGACAGATTTTTGGTAAACAGCTGCACGGAGGGCACCTAAATGCTTTCGAAAAAATTGATGCCAGCCTTTGGCCATCAGGTTCTTATACAGTAGTTGTTGCAGGAAAATCACAAAAAATGGTCAAACAGTTGATAAGATTCTGAGGATGAACAAACTGACAGTTAAGCAAGTTTTATTTCTGCTGGTCATGCTGTTATTGGTTTTGCCGGCATTGCAACGCCATTTTAATCTCGTTGCAGAAAAGCCACTGTCAGGTGCATTTGTAAAACGAGAACCACCCAGTTTCGATGAAATTACCCTTACTAGCTGGATGGATGGTAGTTTTCAGACAGACTTTTCGAGCAGACTCGAATCCCATATCGGCTTTCATAACACCCTGTTGCAGTTGTTTAATCAATTAGAATACAGTCTGTTTCGGGAAGCTAATGCCGAAGGTGTAATTGTAGGAAAAGCAGGAGAATTGTTCGAAGAGGATTACATCCGGGCATTTATGGGCGAGTTTTATGTTGGGGAAGCTGTTTGGAAGGACAAAGTAATGAAAATAAAAGCTGTTCAGGATACTTTGGAAAAGCTTGGGAAAAGCTTTTTCGTTATTTTGGAACCAGGAAAAGGCAGCACTTATCCTGATCGTTTTCCGTCGAAATACAGGGCATCGGAGGCTGGAATTTCGAACTATCAAGTGTTAAGCAAACAGTTGGCATTTAATGATGTAAATTGTTTGGATCTGAGTGCTGTTTTCCAATCCTGGCGCCCGTTGAAGCCTTACCGGCTTTTTCCGAAAGCGGGTACACACTGGTCGTATTATGGCGCTGCCCTTGCCGCCGATACCATGTTGCAATATCTCAATCAAATTCGTGGGGGAGGAGTGCCTCAAATTAAGCTTGTTGAGCTTAAAACAGACCTGCCAATCCGCCATCCGGATGATGATATGTGGCTGGCTATGAATGTGCTTGCAGCTGCTCCTGCCGAGAATCTGGCTTATCCTGAGATTGAGTTTAAGCCAGCAGGCCTCGAAAAACCAAAAGCTTTGTTTGTTGGCGACAGCTTCTATTTTAACTGGCAAAGCGATTTAATTCTTTATAATGCCTTCTCGGATGTGGAGTTTTGGTATTACAACAAAACCGTTTGGAACAGGCAGGGCGTTGAAGACGGGAGTGTTGACTTTAAGAATTTTGCTTCCTCAATAGCGGCTGCTGATGTGATTGCAATCATGATCACAGAGCGTTTTCACCATAATTTTGCCTGGAATTTTGATGAGGAGTTGTATGATTATTTTTTCCCTGAGGCGGAAGACCCTATCCAGTATTTTGCGAATCAGGTTCGCATCAACAACCTCCATTTTATGCGGATGGTAGATGATGCAAAGGCAAAAAGGATGGAACTTCCGGAAAGAATTCTAAAGGAAGCTGAATTTTTACTTTATGAGGATTACCAGTTAAATCCCGAAAAATACAAACCCCATCGCGAAGCGATGATTGCTATTTTGATGATGAGTATCAGGCAAACTCCTAATTGGCTCGATCAGGTGAAACAAAAGGCTGAAGATCAGCAATTGCCACTTGACGAAATGATCCGTAGGGATGCGGTTTGGATTTATGAAAATCAGATTGCCGGCAAAGATTAAATCAGCTGTTAATCCACCTTTCTATTTGTTGCGCTATTCCTTTAGCATCTAACTGATATTTTGCCAGTAGCTCTTCTGCTTTGCCGGATTCTCCAAAGCGATCATTCATTCCAATCCTCAACAGCCGCGCAGGATAATTTTCGGCAAGCACTTCGGCTACAGCACTTCCAAGGCCTCCTGTTATTTGATGTTCCTCGGATGTCACAATTTTCCGGTACTTTCTGGCTGCGGCAACTACTGCATCTTCGTCTAACGGTTTTAGTGTGTGCATATTGATCACTGCTGCCTCAATGCCTTTGTCAGCAAGCCGTTCAGCTGCCTGAAAGGCTTCCCATACCAGGTGCCCGGTGGCGATGATACAAAGATCCCTGCCATTGCGCATATGCTGGGCTTTTCCTATCTCAAAATGCTGATCTTCTGCCGTAAAATCTGCCACGGCTTCACGGCCAAAACGAATATATACCGGATTATTTAATGCTTCCACAGCTTTTTGAACAGCGATAAAAGCCTGAGTGGCATCACAGGGAGAAAGAATGGTCATATTTGGCAATGCCCTCAAACTGGCGATGTCTTCCAATGCCTGATGAGTAGCACCATCCGGGCCAACAGAAATGCCCGCATGGGCACCGCCAATAATAGCGTGCAAGTTATTGTAGCATAAAGAAATACGAATCTGATCCGCAGCACGATGAGCCGCAAAAACACCATAGGTGCTGAAAACAGGAATTTTGCCGCTGAGTGCCAGGCCTGCCGCTACGCCAATAGCATTTTGTTCGGCAATTCCGAGTGAGAAAAATCTTTCGGGAAAGGCATCCGCAAAAAAGTGCAGACCAACCGATGTGGTAATATCTGCGCCTAATCCAACAATTTTATCATTTTTGGAGGCAGCTGCTTTCACGCCTTCGCCAAAACCTGTTCGGGTAGGTTTAGAACCTTTATTAATCCATTTTGTCATAGCGCCTGCTTTGGTTAAGTTCATTCAGGAAGCCTTTTAGCTGTTCTTTTGAGGGGGCCTTTCCATGCCAGCCGTAATCATCCTCAATAGATTTTACACCTTTTCCCATGAGAGTTTTCGCGAGTATCACTGTTGGTTTGTTCTTTGTGATTTGTGCCAATTCAAAGGCTTGTATCAAGGCTACATGATCATGTCCGTTAACAGTAATTACGTTCCATCCGAAGGCTTTCCAGCGATCTGCGAGCGATTCCAGTTTCATTACCTTTTCTGTTGGGCCATCAATCTGTAGTCCGTTGCGATCTACTATGGCACACAAATTATCCGCCTGATGATGCGATGCCGCCATAACAGCCTCCCACACGCTACCTTCTTGCAGCTCGCCATCGCCCAGTATGCAGTAAGTTCTTCTGTTTTTGTTGTCCATTTTATCTGCCAATGCCATCCCCAGAGCCACTGACAAGCCTTGTCCGAGCGAACCCGCCGAAAGTTCGATGCCAGGCAAGCCGAAATCACGTCCGGGATGGCCTTGCAACCTGCTTCCAAGTTTGCGCAAAGTCCTAAGTTCCTCAACCGGAAAATATCCAGTAAAGGCCAATGTGGCATACAACACAGGTGCTACATGACCAATCGAAAGCACCAGCCGGTCGCGTTCATCCCAATTAGGTTCTGCAGGTTTGTGGCGAAGCACTTTGTGATACAGTACTGCAAACACATCAGCCAGCCCAAGCGAACCGCCCGTATGCCCCGAGCCAGCTTCTGCCAGGCTTTTCAGTACTAGTTTTCGTATCTCATAGGCTTGTGCATAGCAGGTTTTCATGCTTTTAGAATTCTTTTTAAACTAAGCAGTGATTAAGTCTCTCACCATAAAAAATCCGATTATCAGTGCATAGGCAAGTTTGATGAAGGTTCCGGCCAGGAAACCCAGAAACGATCCCCATGCCGATCTCCAGGCATGCTCATCAGCTTTGCCAGCCCATTTTTCGCCAAGGTAAGCGCCAAAAAAAGGTCCTAAAATAATACCCAGCAATCCAAAAGGCCCGATTACAATACCCAAAAATGGCAATACGAAAATGCCCACTATCAGACCGATGGTGCTTCCCCAAACGCCTGCCTTGGTGCCTCCAAATTTCTTTGTGCCATAAATCGGAACGTAATAATCCAACAGGGTGATAGCTATGGCAAAGAGGGCTGTAATAGCAAAAAACTCCGTTGTGTAGGATATTTTCTCTGTCAGGTTGAGCACAATCAGGGCTAGCCAGGCAACAGGAGGACCGGGTAATCCGGGAACAATAGCACCCAGTAGTCCAATCAGTATGAGTAGCAATGCAAGAATAATCCAGATGATATCCATTGATTCAATTTTTCGGACGAAATTAGCTAAATAAATGTTGATTTGTGAAGTGAATCTTACATTTTATCAGTCAAAACTTGAGCCCACTCCGAAAAGTCAAAGAAACTGCTGATTTTTAGCTTTCCCTGATTTAGGGTAGGCTCCAAAAATCTAAAAATCAGGAGCTTTAGAAAGACCCCCTAAGGTAATTTAGGGGCAAATTGACTTTTTGGAGCGGGCACAAACTTCTTTTCTACAAGTTTTCAACAGTCCGGATTTGTCTGGATTTTTGAGGTATTTTTGTGCAATCTGACCCAAAAATGAAAACCGTTTTAATCACTTGATAATCACAAAACTTAAGCATGTTTTTAATCTTTGACACCGAAACTACCGGATTGCCACGGAATTACAATGCTCCTGTATCTGATTCGGACAACTGGCCCAGAATGGTGCAGCTTGCCTGGCAGCTGCATGATGAGCTGGGTAAACGCGTTGAGCAGGCTAACTATATCATTAAACCCGAAGGATTTACGATTCCTTTTAATGCGACTAAAGTACATGGCATCACCACCGATCATGCCATGAAACATGGTTTGCCGCTTGAAACGGTTTTAGAGAAATTTGAACAAGCATACAGCCAATCAAAGTATTTGGTTGGGCATAATATTGACTTTGACCTGAATATTGCCGGAGCCGAATTTTTTCGTGTCTATGCTGAAGACAGGCTGAAGTCATTTAAAAAGCTGGATACTTGTACCGAAACTACAGCCAGTTTGTGTCAACTTCCGGGTGGGAGGGGAGGTAAATTCAAGCTTCCAAATCTGGCCGAACTACACAAACACCTTTTTCACGAAGGCTTTGATGAAGCACACAATGCTTCGGCTGATGTGGCTGCCACAGCACGTTGTTTTCTGGAATTGATGCGTACAGAGGTTTTCAGACCGGATGACCTTAAAGTTGATTATACCTTTTTTGAAGCTTTCAAGGCTTCCAATCCAAAAACAATTCCTGCACTTGACATCGAAGTGTTATCCAATGCGGCTTCGCAGGATCAAAAAGAAGTTTTGGATGAAGCTCTGCAGGCTGATGCCGGCGATGGCATTGTTTCGGCAACCCAGGTCGAAAATTTTGTACACCTGCGCAATCATACCACTTACTCAATTCTTAATGCCACAACAGATGTTACCGACCTTGTAAAAAAAGCAGCGGAAATGAAAATGCCTGCTGTGGGTGTTACCGATACCGGAAATCTCATGGCAGCTTTTCATTTTGTGACGGCTGTTGGAAGTCACAATGCCAAGATTAAAAAAGAGGCTGAATCTGCTGGCATTGAGTTTAAAGCAATGAAAGCTGTGTTGGGCAGCGAGATTTATGTTTGTCGCGATCATACCGACAAAACCAACAAGGACAATGGCTTTTTGATTCCTTTCTTTGCAAAGAATAAACAGGGTTACAGGAATCTGTCTATGCTGAGCAGCATCTCGCATACCGATGGTTTTTATTATGTGCCCCGCATCGACAAAAATGTGTTGCGCGCTCATAAAGAAGACCTGATTGTAACGAGTGGCTCGCTTTCGGGAGAGATCCCTTCTTTGTTGCTCAATGTGGGAGAAGCGCAGGCCGAAGAAGCCATTGTTTGGTGGAAATCAAATTTTGGCTCCGACTTTTATTTTGAAATAAATCGCCACGGCTTACCCGAAGAGGATCATTTGAACGCATTTTTGCTCGAAATGGCCAAAAAGTATGACATCAAATATTTTGCCTCTAACAATACTTATTACTTAAAAAAGGAAGAAGCTGAAGCACATGATTTCCTGCTTTGTATCAAGGATAATGCAAAAAAGGACGAACCCATAGGGCGGGGGCATGGCTTTCGTTTTGGTTTTCCGAATGATGAGTTTTACTTTAAATCGCCAAAGGAAATGCAGGCTTTGTTTGGTGATATTCCGGAGGCAATTGATACGATTTCAGAAATAATTGACAAAATTGAACCTTTTGAATTAAAAAGGGATATTTTATTGCCCGAATTTGAAATTCCGGAACAATTCAAAGACGAAGGAGATGCCGAAGATCATGGTAAGCGTGGCGAAAACGGCTATTTGCGTCACCTGGCTTACGAAGGTGCCAAGAAGCGTTATGGCGAAATAACGGAAGAAATCAGCAGCAGACTTGATTTTGAGCTCGAAACCATTCAAAACACAGGCTATCCGGGATATTTTCTGATCGTACAGGATTTGATCGTTGCCGCCCGCAAGATGGGCGTTTGGGTTGGCCCCGGAAGGGGTTCAGCTGCTGGCTCGTTGGTAGCCTATTCCATTGAAATTACCAATATAGATCCGCTAAAATATGGCTTACTGTTTGAGCGCTTCCTCAATCCCGAACGTATCTCCATGCCCGATATCGATATCGACTTTGACGATGAAGGCCGCGCAAAAGTGATAGAATATGTGACCAACAAATATGGTCAAAACAAAGTAGCTCAGATTATTACCTATGGAACTTTAGGGACAAAATCAGCCATTAGAGATATTGGACGTGTGCTGGATGTTGATTTGCCATCAGTGAATAAACTGGCCGCATCAACACAAAATGTGAAACTAGGCCATTTTTTCTCGCTTGACAACGAAAAACTCAAGAAAAAATACCGTCCTGATCAGGTAGAAGCAGGAATGCTGCTGAAGAAGAAAATGGAGGAAGAAGGTTACGAAAGTAAAATTCTCAAAAACACCCTTCAGATTGAGGGATTGGTAAGAAATACCGGGATTCATGCCTGTGGTTTTGTGATCACACCAACTGATTTGCGTGAGCTTGTGCCAGTTACGATCAGTAAGGACGCTCATTTGTGGGTCACACAGTTTGATAACGCCGTAGCCGAATCAGCCGGCTTGCTTAAGGTTGACTTTCTCGGACTGAAAACGCTTTCGCTTATTCGCGATACCATCGAAATAATTCAGCAGCGTTACAAAAAAACCATTGTTGCCGACGATATTCCCCTTGACGACCCCAAAACCTATGAGTTGTTTCAACAAGGCGAAACCATTGGGGTGTTCCAGTATGAAAGTGTGGGGATGCAAAAAAACCTGCGTGAGCTCAAACCAACTGCATTTGCTGATCTCATTGCCATGAATGCGCTTTACCGTCCAGGACCTATGGCGTATATTCCCAATTATATCAAGCGCAAGCACGGACAGGAAGAGGTGTCGTACGATTTGGAGGAGATGCGTGAAATTCTGGAGGAAACCTACGGCATAACAGTTTATCAGGAACAAGTGATGCTGTTGTCGCAAAAGCTAGCTGGCTTTAGCCGCGGACAAGCCGACACGCTGCGTAAGGCAATGGGTAAGAAAAACAGGGAATTGCTGGCGAAATTATACACCCAGTTTATTGATGGTGGCAAAGCAAATGGACATGATCCAAAAGTGCTGGAGAAAATTTGGTCCGACTGGAATGCCTTTGCCGATTATGCTTTCAACAAATCACATTCCACTTGTTATGCTTTTATAGCCTTCCAAACAGCTTATCTCAAAGCCAATTATCCCGCTGAGTTTATGGCCTCGGTTTTGAGTAATAATATAGGCGATATCAAGCAGGTAACTTTCTTTATGGAAGAATGCCGTAGAATGAAAATCAAGGTTTTAGGGCCTGATGTCAATGAATCGGAATATAAATTTACGGTTAACGATCAGGGTGAAATACGTTTTGGATTGGGTGCCGTTAAAAACCTGGGTGAAGCTGCTGTCGCTTCCATTTTGGCCGAACGCAAAGAAAACGGACAGTTTAAATCCGTTCTTGATTTTCTTTCCCGAATCAATCTGAGGCAGGTAAACAAGCGCAGTTTGGAGGCCCTGGCTACCTCGGGAGCTTTCGATTCGTTTGAAGGCGTGCACAGGGCTGTGTTTTTTCACAGGGAGGAGAATGATAATCAAACTTTTCTGGAGCGTGCTATCAAACTGGCCAATCAGGCACAGGAAGCCAAAAACTCTCCTCAGTTTGATCTTTTCGGAAGTGAGGTATCAGTCGAAACTGTTGAATTAAGTATTCCGGAATGCGAACCCTGGTCGAAGATGCGTGAGCTGCAGATGGAACTGGATAGCATTGGTTTCTACATCAGCGCGCATCCACTGGATATGTATAAAATTCCTATCCGCTTTTTCTCTAATACACATATCCAGCAGTTTAAGCCACAACTGGAGCAATTAAAAGGAAGCAGGATCAGTTTTGCCGGACAGGTAATGAGTGCCGAACACCTCACTTCACAGCAAGGGAAGCCCTATGCCCGTTTCAGAATTGAAGATCATAGTGATGCAATTGATTTGGTGGTGTTTGGTGAGACTTATCTCAAGATCAAACACCTTATCGATCCCGGAGCTTTTGTGCTTGTGCACGGTACATCACAGCCTGATTTCAGAAATAAGGAGCAGTTTGAACTGAAGGTAGTTGACATGCAGCTGCTCGATAATCTGCTTGAGCAAACCTCAAAGGAAGTTGTGTTCAAGGTGAAAGTTGATGAAATGAGCGAAACAGAAATGCAGGAATTAATTGCCGTGATTAAAGATAATCCGGGCAAACAAAACTTCAGTATTCGGCTTGTGGATCAGCAAAATAAATTGGCGTGCTCACTAAAACCCATTCAGGGAAGGATCAATGCACAACAGACACTGCCCTTGATAGAAGCACTTGGTTTTGTTGAATTTGACTTAAAATAATTTGATTATTAGGTATCAATAATAAAACCATAATGATTTTCTTCGTTTTCCCCGTCCCTAAAGGGAGCGAAGAAAATCAAATGATCCATTTAGATCAGGTGTAAATAATTGATATTCTTGTAATTAATTAAATTGTATGCACCAATCCCGACATCATTTAAAATAATGAGTTCAGTCTAAAAAGGTTTGGAACAAAATTAGGCATAAAAAATTAGGCTTGAGACTGTTCATAAGTTGATTATGTAATTAACACATTATCAGTGAATTAAAAAATTTATGAACAATCTT
>Ga0100391_1001352_pt1 | contig 27467 bp, 27 predicted proteins | sample CryGeymeta201515_FD_81541 | JGI IMG/M metagenome (GOLD analysis project Ga0100391, IMG submission 81541) | Groundwater microbial communities from Crystal Geyser aquifers in Utah, USA - Crystal Geyser metaG 2015-15 | ecosystem: Environmental > Aquatic > Deep subsurface > Groundwater | place: USA... | reverse complement strand
CTCCAAAGGGGGCAAGAAGTAATGCTCATTGTGATCCACGCCGATATGCGAGCTCTCGGTTATTGCAACCGTGGCGCGCGCTCCTGGTTTGCCCGACATCAGCTGGACTGGGCTGACTTTATCCATCAGGGCATTGCAGCCGAACAACTGCTGGCCACCGGTGATGCCATGGCCGAAGCCGTGGTTGCTGTGGCGCAAAGCCGTGTGAGCGGCGATACAACCAACGGAGACGAGCATGGGCGGCAGCAGTAAAAAGCAGACCGTCGGCTATCGCTATTACCTCGGCATGCATTTGGCGATTTGCCATGGCCCTGTGGATGCAGTGACCGAAATTCAGGTGGCCGACCGGCAGGCCTGGAGTGGAAATCTCTCTGGCAGTGGCCGCATCACACTGGATAAACCTGAACTCTTTGGCGGTGAAAAACGTGAAGGTGGTGTGTCCGGCGCGGTGGATGTGGCTTTTGGACAAAGCACTCAGGCACCCAACGATTATCTGGTGTCCAAAATCGGATCGCCACAGCCCGCCTATCGCGGTCTGCTAAGTCTGATCTTGCGGCAGGTGTATATCGCTGCCAACAACCCCTACATGAAACCCTGGGCGGTACGCGTTAAGCGCTGCTTTCGCAGCTGGCATGCCACCAAGGCAGAAATCAACGGTGGCGCCAATCCGGCGCACATGGTGTACGAGTGCCTGACCAATGCCGACTGGGGCATGGGCTATCCCAGTGCCAGTCTTGATGATGCCTCGTTCAAGGCTGCCGCCGATACACTGCATAACGAAGGGTTTGGCCTGAACATGATCTGGCTGCAGCAGAGCAAGATCGAGCAATTTATCAAAGAGATCATGGATCACATTGGCGGCGTGCTCACCACCTCGCCAGCGACCGGTCGCTTTGTGCTGAAGCTGATCCGCGCCGACTACGATGTGGCGAGCTTGCTGGTGCTTGACCCGGACAATGTCATTGAACTGGAAAGCTATCAGCGTGCGGCTTGGGGTGAAACCACCAACGAACTGGTGCTGATCTACACCAAGCCAGACACTTTCAAAGAAACCAGTATCGCAGTTCAGGATCTAGCCAATATCCAGGCGCAGGGAGCGGTGGTATCGCAAACGCGCCGCTACCCGGGCATCACCTCCGACAGTTTGGCCTCGCGAGTGGCCATGCGGGATCTGGCCGCAGTCTCCACGCCCTTGGCCAAGGTACGACTGAAAGTGAATCGCCAAGCCTGGAATCTCTATCCGGGTGATGTGTTTAAGCTGGTGTGGCCCGCGTTTGGTATTGAAGGATTAGTGCTTCGCATCGCCAATGTCGATAGTGGCACCCTGACCGATGGCAGCATCAGCATCGAAGCCGTTGAGGATGTCTTTGGACTTCCTGCAGCCAGCTATACCGGCGCCCAACCAACCGGCTGGATCGACCCGGTGCCCGAACCCACCGTCGCCATACCGCGCAGATTGATTGAAACCCCGTACTGGGATTTGGCGCTGGCAATGAGCGCAGCGGATTTGGACTACCTGGACCCGACCGACTGCTACCTGCAGACGCTGGCGGGTCGGCCGACACCGGGCGCCATGAATTACGAGCTTAACAGTAAAACCAGCTCAAGCCCGGTGTACACACCACGAGCGCAAGCCGAGTTCTGTCCAACGGCTGTGTTAGGCGCCGGCCTGATTCAAGAGGTCACCAGTACCACCTTCTATCACAGCGAACTGGATATCGATCTGGTCAGTGTTGGTGGCTACGCCTACATCGACAACGAAGTGGTGCTGATCACCTCGATTAACACGGCTACCCAAAGCCTGACGCTGACTCGCGGAGTGATGGATACCGTTCCGGCACCCCACAGCGCTGGTGCTCAGATCTGGTTTGCCGACGGTGCCCAGGGTGTGGACCCAACGGAATACGCCTCCAGTGAAACCGTTAACGTGCGGATGCTGACGACTACAGGCAAAGGCACGTTGGCGCTTAACTCGGCGCCGACCGATTCACTCACCATGAACCGCAGACAAGACCGGCCTTATCCGCCGGGCAATGTGCGCATCAACAACGTGCGTTACCCGCTGGCCGCGAAGAATGATCTGGTGATCAGCTGGGCGCACCGTGACCGCTTAAGCCAAACCGTCAGTTTGATTGCCCAGACTAACGGCAACATCGGCCCAGAGCCGGGGGTGAGCTACACGCTGCGCATCTATGGCGAAACCGGCAGTTTACGCCGCACCTACAGCGGCTTGACCGGTACCAGCCAAACCTACAGCTTGGCAGACGACACCGCCGACTCTGGCCTTGGCCGACCCAACGCAGCCTTGCGCATTGAACTGGAAGCCAATCGATCAGGTGTGATCAGCCTGCAGAAACATTCCATTGCTTTTGAGCGGGCAGGTTATGGACTGCATTTCAACGACTACTACGGAGGTATTTGATGCCTGCAACAACCGACCCAAACCTTGGGCTCAACTATGGCTGGACACTGGGCGAAAGTGGCTGGGGCACAGGAATGGACGCCAACCTGAAACGGCTTGGCGCCGTGGTAGGGCTTTCGGTGATCGATCGAGACCTGACCACGCCACCGGCCAGCCCTGCAAATGGCGATCGATATCTGATCCCAGCTGGCGCTACCGGTGTGTGGTCAGGCAAAACAGGACAAATAGCGGTGCGCATCGCCAGTGCCTGGGAGTACCACATACCCAAGCTTGGCTGGCTGTGCTTTATCGAAGATGAAGAAGTGCTGTCAGCTTACAAGCTTAGTGGTTGGAGCCCAGGCATAGCAATCTAACGCCACGGCAACGTTTCAAAAGACCGCCTTCGAGGCGGTTTTGTTTTTTATAGAGCGACCGTTTTAGGAGATCAGAAAATGGCACCAGCCAAAGAGAAAGACAGCGGCATGGTGATTATGCCGCGCGAAGAATTTGAGGGCCTGCTCAACTGCGCGGCCGAGCGCGGCGCAGAACGGGTACTCGCTCACCTGGGTTTAGAGAACGGCCATGCTGCGCGGGATATCCGAGAACTGCGCGACCTGCTGGAAGCTTGGCGTGACGCCCGTCGCACCGCCTGGCAAACCATCGTGAAAGTCGCCACCACCGGCATCTTGGCCACCTTGCTGCTGGGCGCAGCGATCAAGTTAAAACTGTTCGGAGGACAATAATATGCTGACGCTACTCGGCAGCCTTCTAGGCTTTATTTCCAGCGCTTTTCCGGATTTGCTGAAGATCTGGCAAGACAAACAAGACCGCGCTCATGAGCTGCAAATCCTCGATCGCCAGATGGAGCGGATGCGCCTCGGCCATAATCAACGGTTGGAGGAAATCGCCATCAACGCTGACATCAGCGAGAGCCTGGCTTTGCTCAAACACGATAGCGAACCATCTGGCGTAATCTGGGTGGACGGTCTTAGGGCGTCAGTTCGCCCCGTCATCACCTACGCCTTTTTCCTGCTGTTCACGACTGTAAAAACTTGCGCGCTTTTTGTGCTGGTAGTGGACCAGGGCATGGATTTTGTCTTCGCTCTTCCCCAAATCTGGGACCCGGAAACTCAGGCTCTGTTTGCAGCAGTGATGAGTTTCTGGTTTGGCCAGCGCGCCCTGGCAAAAGCACGTGGGCAGTGAGATGCGCCATATTACCCAAGATGGCATTGACCTGATCAAACGCTTCGAAGGTTTCAGTCCGACTGTGTATATCTGCCCGGCAGGTTACCCAACCATCGGGTATGGGCATCTGGTGAGGGAAGCGGAGCAATACGAGCAGGGTGTCACCAAGGCAGAGGCCGAAGAATTGCTGCGCCGGGACGTCCAGATGGCAGAAAAAGCAGTCCTGCGCCTGATTGATGTGCCGCTCACCGATGGCCAGTTTGATGCGCTGGTTTCCTTCACCTTTAACCTGGGGGCAGGCGCTTTGCAGCGATCGACTTTGAGACGCAAGGTTAACCGCCAAACTCACAGTGAAGTGCCAGAGCAATTCATGCGTTGGGTGTGGGCTGGCGGTCAAAAAATGATCGGATTAGTAAAAAGGCGTGGATGCGAAGCGATAATGTACTCATCGAACGATCTAAAAATTCATTTTAACGAACAAACACGCTAATATATCAGGCGATGAGGAGAAAAGACTAATGGCCACTGCAGAACAATTAAAAGCACTATTGAGGAGTCACGCCGATCACGACGATCAGCGTTTCTACTCCGTTGCTTTGCAAGTGGCTGCGAAAGAAGCTCGTCAAGGTCACCATAAATTAGCAACAGATATTAAGTCTCTGGTCGAAAAATCACAGAAAACCAATAGTTTAGGGTTGGCTACTTCAAAGCCTACCACGCTTATTCAGCAGCCTAAAGGTGACTTAAAAGGCTTGCTTGAATTAAATCACTCTTCGGTTCGCAGTAATGAGCTGGTTCTTTCCGACGATATTCGCGAGCGACTAGAGCAAGTGCTTTTAGAGCAACGTCAAAAAGATCGGCTTGCACAATTTGGGCTTTCTGCTCGACGCAAATTGCTTTTCACTGGCTCACCAGGAACAGGCAAGACTATGTCCGCTACAGTTTTAGCAACTGAACTCAAGTTACCGCTTTATACGGTTGTTCTTGATAGCCTGATTACCCGATTTATGGGGGAAACAGCGGCTAAACTTCGCTTGATATTTGACCATATAAAACAGACTCGAGCGGTATATCTCTTCGATGAATTTGATGCAATTGGTACTCAGCGAGGAGCGCAAAATGATGTGGGTGAAATTCGCAGAATTTTGAATTCTTTTTTGTTGTTTGTGGAACAAGACTCATCGGAGAGTGTGATACTCGCCGCCACAAATCATCCTGAACTACTTGATAAAGCGCTTTATCGCCGTTTCGATGACATTATTCAATTTGAAAAGCCTGGTAAAAAACAAATAAAAATTCTGGCGGAAAATCGATTGGCGATGTTTGATACTGATTCATTAATGTGGAATGAAATAACCTCATCAGCTGAAGGTTTAAGCTCTGCAGATGTTACCAGAGCTTGTGAAGATGCGGCAAAAGAAGCCGTTCTACACCATGAGACCCACCTTTCTACCGATCTTGTCATCAAGGCCATTAAACGACGTAAGACAGGATAATAAAAATTTAGATGACGGATCGCAGACCTCACCTCCTTCTCAATGGATTTAATAGCCGCGAAAAATTTCGTTCAAAGAGAACGGGAAGGAACCCTGTTATTCCGCCTCAAAATCGCTCAACTCATGGTCAGTCTCTGTCAGGCCAATTTACAAATGTACTCAATCAATATCAAGTTCATAGAGATGGGGTTGAAAACCCGATAACTCAGGACGTTGGTATTTATGTAGAGATAATTTCTGCTGATGGCTGCGAGTTGCCACTTGATAGTTTGGATACCAGCGATTTTAATCTTCGTTATTGCAAAAAAGAAAACGAGCATGAAGTGGCACTGGTTTTTATTCCAGAGTCTCGTCGAAATGCATTTCACAACAAGTTGCAACAATATTTAGACTCAAGCAAGGATGGTACAGGTGGGCCAAGGAATCACAACCTTATTGATAGTATTGCAGAAATAAGGCTGGCCAATTTAAAATCATTTTGGACGGATGATCCCGCTTTTTTTCCGGAAAACTCACAGCAGGAAATTTGGTGGGAATTATGGCTAAAAAATAGAGCCGAAAATGAAAACCCTATCGCTATTGCACAGCAGCTAGCTGAAAGAATAGGAGCAAGGCTTGGGAATACATCTATTAGTTTTTTTGACAGTACAGTTTTACTTATAAGGGCTTCAGCTAATCAACTGGAGTGTGCCGTTGAGCTGATTGCCAATTTGGAAGAATTACGATTGGCGAAAGAAACACCGAATGTCATTGTTGAATCTTCTCCTAAAGAACAACAGCAGTGGGTCGATGATTTATCAAGCAGGTTGCGAGTTGATCATGAGCTAACAACAGCCGTTTGCATCCTGGATACGGGCGTTAATTATAACCATCAGTTATTGCGATATTTCTGCAATCAGGAGCAAGCGGAGAGTTGGAATCCTACCTGGCCTCACTATGATGAATTTGCTCCACTGCAACCCTACAATGATCATGGATCTATTCAAGCTGGAATAGCCTGCTTTGGTGATCTTCAAGCTGCATTAGTTAGTGATGATGATATTTCAATTTCTCATGTCGTAGAGTCCGGACGTATATTGCCGCCTACTGGTGCAAATGCCCCCGAATTATATGGCGCAATAACTGTTGGTACGGCAGCGAAGCTCGAAATAGAAAGGCCACATTTGAATCGAGTTTACTCATTAGCTGTGACATCAGCCCCTGAGCGTGAAGGTGGTCAACCTTCATCATGGTCAGCGGAAATAGACCAATTTTCATCAGGAACTGAAGACGGTGTACAGCGACTGTTTGTCATTTCAGCCGGAAATAATACTGGAGTCGATGCACTAACAGATTATTGGGATCAAGTGCATTTAGCGCAGATAGAAGATCCTGCCCAATCCTGGAATGCACTTACTGTCGGCGCGTACACTGAAAAAACAACCAACGACGACCCAAGTTTTGTAGGTTGGTCGCCATTTGCAGTGGCAGGCGATGTCGCACCAGCCTCCCGCTCCGCTGTTAGCTGGGGTTGGCGAAAGCAATCACCTTTCAAGCCCGATGTGGTCGCCGAAGGTGGAAATCGGTTGTTATCACCAGCGCGTACTGAAGTTAGCAATGCTGAAGGTGTTTCACTACTGACAACATCAGGAAGAACAACGGGGCAGCTTTTTGAAACCACTGGTGATACCAGTGCTGCGAGTGCTCTTGTATCCAGACAGGCTGCTATTTTGATGGCCGAATATCCAGAATATTGGCCAGAGTCTATTCGTGGGCTGATCGTTCATTCTGCCACTTGGACTCGGAGAATGTGGGAGCGCTTTGGTCTCCTGAGTGAACAGCACAGCCCGAAACTAGCCAAGGAGACTATGCTCAGAACTGTCGGACACGGTGTTCCAGACCTTGAACGAGCTCAATACAGTGCGGATCATGCCCTGACATTAATTGCTCAAAATTCCTTGCAGCCCTTTATAAAGGCCCCAAATGCCAGTATTTCAGATGATCCAAAATTAAATGAAATGCAGCTTTACCAACTGCCTTGGCCAATTGAGGCGCTTCAACAATTGCCGCCCGAATTAGAGATAAAACTTAAAGTTACCTTATCTTATTTTATTGAACCAAATCCAGGGAGAAGAGGTTATCGGCGCCGATATAGCTACCAGTCTCATGGCCTAAGATTTGAAGTTATTCGCCCTGGGCAGTCGCTTGAAAACTTTCAGGCTTATGTTAATGGCGTGGCAAACAGTGATGAATATGAAGGCCCAGAAGGCAATAATGACGGTTGGACGCTTGGTCCGCAATTAAGAACCAGAGGTTCTTTGCATGTGGATACTTGGACTGGGCCAGCAGCAGATCTTGCGGACATGCATACCATTGCGATTTTTCCAGTGGGTGGCTGGTGGAAATATCGAACCGCACAAGGGAGCAGGCAAGATCCTTTTCGCTACAGTTTTATTTTCAGTATTGATGTCCCTGATGAAAGCATTGATATTTATTCGGTTATTGAGAACTTGATTGAAACGCAGGTTGAAATAAATGTGTAGGGGCAGGCAGTACATCTCGTAAATGTACTCCATTAATTCGGTTTGCAATGAAACGCACTTAATCACTTCCTTACAGACTCAAAAACCATTCCGGCTCAACAGTCACCTTTTCAACAAGCTCTGTCTTTACTCCTAAAGCCAGCTCTTTCAATTTGTCCGCGAGCTGGTCGCCATCCACAAGATCAATGGGGGCGGCGCCATCGCGGTTGGCTTCTTCAATAGCCGCTTTGGTAAAGCTTCCTGTGGTGATGAACATGCCTCGGTCCGCGCGACCGACGATGGCGCCTCGAAAGTTCCGAATCTCTGGCGCACCCACAGAGCCTTTGTATTTTTTGCATTGAAAGGCGATATGAAAACTCATCAAACCATTAATTCTGGCGATGCCTTTGCCATCGATGCCACCATCACCGGTACGTCCGGTAACCTCAACATGAACAAAGCCTGATTCTCTGAGCATTCGTTGTGTAAGCCGCTCAAAGGCGTCAGGGCTCATTTCCTCAATCAGAATATGATGTAACTTCTCTCGCCAGGCGAGAGCCTCTTCCGGTGACTCATCGACTGATGTGGCTGGATCGGCAGGATCAGCGCTGTCTTGGTTACTTTTTTTATCCAGTGACCGCACATGATTCACGATCTCTCGGCTATCAATTTCAGGCACTTGCCTCGCTTTATCCGTAAGCGCCCAAACACCTCGCGCGGAGTTTTCCAAATATCCTGCTTTTTTAAGATATGTTCGCGCCCAGGCCAAGCGATAGCCGATTTCTGTCTGGCTGCTTTTTTCGGGGTTGTGCAAAACGGCCAGCGTATCTTCATCAAACTTTTCAAGCTCGACCACGGCCTCATAGATCTCATCAATGCTGCCTGAGCCACCAAGGTTAACGAGCGCTTTCATCAAAGGCAGCATAAGCTGATCGTAGGTCACCATTTTTACTGCGCTCATTTGCTTTCACTCCATCCGGATGTCATCAGTTCAGTAAAATCGCGGCGTGAGAGCACGTTGGAACAATCCCGCCAATCTTTTTCGGATGGAGACATGGTTTCGGTGTAGCGCAGGTCAAAGCCATTGGCCTGTTTCTGGGCGTTGATGTACTCATCCATTTTTTCGCCCATGGTTTCGATATCCTCAATCCATTCATCTCGAATGGTATCAGGCAGTGAGCCAAACAGGTTGTAGCGATCTTGCATTCGCTCAGATAACTTTTCATAAACCTTTTCGTCGACGGTTTGTTCGTTGACGAGATTCAACATATCGACTTTTTCGCGCACCTGGCCAAAGCGCTTGATGCGACCAATTCTTTGCTCTAAACGAGTAGGGTTCCATGGCAGGTCGATATTGATCAGGGTGCCCAGCGTCTGAAGGTTCAACCCTCTGCTGCGGCTTCGGTGGCGATCATGATTTCAGCATGATTCCTAAAATGATCGATTAATGCCGAACGACGATCTACTTGAGGCGAGCCGCTGATTTTGTCGCTGTCTTTATTTTCCGCTAACCAGCCTTGATACACTTCAGTGGCTTGTGGATGGTTATTGGAGCCACTGAAGGTTACGATTTTATTCTGGTAGCCATTGGCAGACAGAAACCGGTTTAAGTATTCCTGCGTGCGCTTGGATTCAGTGAAGATAATTACCTTTATCGGTGCACCCATTGCTTCCATTTTGCTGAAACCTTGGCTCAACGCGGTGAGAAGCGCTGTAGCTTTACTGTCGGTTTCAATTGCTTTGGCTTTACTGATGTAGAGTTTTATTTCATTGATTTCGTCTTCGAGTAACTCAACGTCGATGTCTTCATCGCCACCATAAACCTCGTCGATCTCTTCCAGATATTCTTGCTCGAGGTCATCGTCATCTACCAAAGTAGCCACTACATCGATCTCGCTTTTGGCGCTTTGCCTTAACGATTCCAAGCGCCTCAAGATGGTTTCGAGGGTGTTAAGTACCGCGTACGAACTGGACGCTAGTAGCTTGCGCAGAATCAACCCCGTCAGGTGACGCTGATTGCGAGGAAGTGCATAGCTTTCATCACGCTCTAATAGCGCGGAGATACCGTTGTAGAGATCTTCTTCCTGTGTTGTGGGGGTAAAAGGTACGGTTAAGGTTTGGCGCTGGGTATAGCGTACGTATTCCAATACATCGCGCCGCAAAGTTCGGTGTATAAAACCTTTAAGCCTGCCTTTCAGTTCGGCCACTGAGCCTTGGCCTTGAATATAACTTTGGCGGAAGCTTCGTTCATCACCAAAGAGTTGCTCATCAATTAACGTGGACAGACCATAAAGCTCCATTAACGTGTTTTGCAATGGCGTTGCAGTCAATAACAGCTTCTTGCGTCCAGCAAGCGCTCGGCGTAGCGATTGACCCATGCGGTTGCTGGCACGATGAGCATTCCTAAGTTTGTGTGCTTCATCTATGACGACCAGATTCCATGGCTCTACCAACAATTGCTCTTCAAGGCGCGCAGCATAGTGGTAGGACATGATGATCACTTGCTTTTCTGCAAGCGGCTTGTAAACGCCTTCCTTTTGTCGGTTTTTCCAGGTTTTAGCGTCCAAAATTTGGGATGGCAAATTGAATTTATCGGCCAGCTCCTGGGCCCATTGTCGGCGAAGTGAAGCTGGGCAGATGATCAGAAGCTTTCGGCGACGTTCAGCCCAGTATTGGGAAAGCACCAGGCCCGCTTCGATGGTTTTACCTAGGCCCACTTCATCGGCCAGCACAACGCCTTGGCTCAAGGGGTTGTTGAGAGCAAATAGCGCCGCGTTGATCTGGTGAGGGTTCAGATCAACGCTGGCATCAAATAATGATTGCGAAAGACTATCAACCCCCCCAGCGGCATGGCGAATGGTAAGCTCGTGGGCATAGTATTTCGCTTGGTGGTTAGTTATCTGCATTCCAGCCTTCCTTTCCTTGGGATGACTGTTCAGCAATCCACTTATCGATCTCAATTTTCTTAAAGCGCCATGCATTGCCCACCTTGAATGCAGGTATCTTTTTGGCAGCGGCCAAGCGGTATACGGTGCGCTCGTTCACTTTCAGAAAATCGGCGACTTCTTTGATGGTCAATATTTCATCGCTCATTGCGTTGTCTCTTTGCTGAAATCAACAAGTACTAATAATCAAATGTTTGTCAAACTAGTACAAATGAGTGCATGGATCAATCATTTTTTGCGTAAGTGTCAACCACGGAATAGTGAGATGTGCCGTCGCTACACCAATTTACCTATCAAACTCCTTCGCCAAGTCCGATAATCAGTCACTGATTTTAAAGGGTTCTCTGTTCTCAGCTCATGGACTTGGGCTTGGCGGGATAGGGAGAGGCACTGAGAGTATTCGGCCATTTAGAGAAGAATTGCCGGTAGAAGTCCGCGATTACAAAAGCTGCGAAGTCCGTAAACCCTTGCCACACAAGGCCTGTAGCGCGGGGTGCAGGCATAAAAAAAGGTGAACTGAGATCAGTTCACCTTTTTTAATTTGGTGGCAATTATCAATATGAGAAAACGTACAGCACTATTACCCAAAACCAGTCGTGACGGGGATTAGCTGGCTATTTCAGGTGGCGCGCGGGGTCTTGGCGGCCATGTAGTACGCGGATTATTTCCACACTGGCGGCCGTAACACGGTAAAACAGAATATGGCTTTCAATTGGCAGGCTGCGTATACCGGCGAGTAGTTCTGGCCGCTCTGTGCCCAAGAGGGGATTCTCAGTCAGCGACCAGAATTTTTCTTTTAGGGTTTCCAGATAGCTATCGGATTGAGTCTGTCCCCATTGTCGAAGTCCGAACTGATAAATATCTTTAAGATCGACTTTGGCTGCCGGGGAAAGTAACAGTACGTGTTTTGGCATTCAGTTCAAGCCTTGAAATCGTCAAAAAATGCACTCAGTGCTTCTTTCGATTCGAGCGTGATACCTTCACCACGCTCCAGCTGGTCTACGCCAACTTTCAGTTGTTCGCGCAATCGAGCTAGCTTCACTTCGTGAATCCAATCTTCATGAGTATCCATAAAGCGCAGTGCTTCACGGATCACTTCGCTGGCATTGTTGTACAGGCCGCTTTCCACCTTGGCTTTAACGCGGGATTCGAGTTCTGGTGTTAGTGATACATGCATGGTGACCTCCAAAGGTAGACATTGCCATGAAAAATGCTAGGCTGGAATACAAAGATTGTCAATAATTGTACTCTATGCCTGAGCAACCGCCCAACAAACGCTGCGCCATCTATTCCCGGTCATCCGTGGAAAAAGACAAACGCGACCCTTTCGACTCGGTGAGCGCCCAGTTTATGGTCTGCGCCGAATTTATCGGCTCGCAGGTCAGCCGTAATTGGACCTTGGTGAGTAGCCTGTATGAGGATCGAGGCTATTCCGGCTGTCACCTGCGGCGGCATGTTTTCAATCGCTGCTCGCCGACATCAAACGCGGGCTGATTGATGTAGTGGTCGTTCACCGGCTTGATCGCCTGACGCGAAATCTGTCCGACTTCCAGCAAATCATTGCCGAATTTAATGCTCATAACGTTGCGTTGGTTTCGGTGACTCAGCAACTGGATATGTCGCATCATGTGGGCCGGTTGGCAACTAATATTCTGACTTCTTTTGCCGAATTCGAACGCGAGATGGTCGGTCAACGCGTGAAGGAAAAGCGCGCTGCAACGTTGCAGAATGGCCGTTGGCAAGGTACGTCCTGCCCACTTGGCTATCGGATTAAAAACGATTGCCTATTGGTCGATGCCAATGAGTCTGCCATCGTGAAGGAGCTGTTTTCCCGTTACGCCAGCCAAGAATCGGTAACTGCGCTGATTCGTGATCTGGATGAACGCGGCATTCGCAACAAGGAGTGGAAAACCCGAACGGGCAAGCTACGTGGTGGCCAGCCCTTCAACCGCAATGCGATTTATGTGTTGCTGAAGAACCGGGTTTATCTGGGCGAGGTGTTTTTTGGTGGGAGTTGGCAGCGCGGCGCTCATGAACCGATTATCGTGGGCGCCTTATGGGCACAAGTACAGGGGCTGCTCGAAAACCGAAGCCGACGCGGTGACACCCGAGCCGATACAGATAACGACACCATCTTTATGTTGAAGGGGCGAGTATTCGGGGCTGACAGTCGCGCCATGTCGCCTTGGCTGTCGTCGGCCTACAAAGGCCGCAAATACGCCTACTACATACCACAGCGAGAAATTGCCGAAGGCGCTGGTGTTTCTGGCTTGCCACGGCTGCAGGCGGCGAATCTGAATAATCAGGTTTGGTCCTATCTGCGCCGATGTCTGGCAGACCCAGCTTGGCTGCTTGAGTATCTGCCAACTGAGCTGACCGCTCATGCCGACTTTGATGCTTCGCTGGTTGTTGGGCGATTGATGAAGCTGGAGGGGATCGCTGATCTGCTGTTTCCCGTTAACCAGAAAGCATTGGTGCTCCGCCTGATTGATAAAGTGACTATCCATCCTGACCGGTTGGTAATTGAGCTGAACCTCGACGAGCTGATGGAACTGATTCTTGAGTTGCTGGTTGATCAACCGGATTTGGCCACGACGTACCGGCAGCTGTATTCGTCTGCCAGAAGTCACGGACGCTGATTTTCATATTGTTTTTGGTTTATCTGAGGGCGCTGACGTTCCGTCGCCTACCCAATTTGCCAATCAACCTCCTTTCCTGAGTCCGAAAATAAGCTACTGATTTTAAAGGGTTCTCTGTTCTCAGTTCATGGACTTGGGCTTGGCGTGATGGGGAGAGGCACTGAGAGTATTCGGCCATTCAGAGAATAATTGCCGGTAGAAGTCCGCGATTACACAGGTGGCGAAGTCCGTAAACCCTTGCCATACAAGGCCTGTAGCGTGGGGTAGGGGCAAGAAAAAAGGCCAACCGAGAACGGTTGACCTTTTGATTTTGGTGGAGCTGGCGGGATTTGAACCCGCGTCCAGAAGACATCAACCGTCGGTACTACATGCTTATTTTGTCTTTTATTTAACTACTTTGAACTCCGACAAACAGGATTTCTGGTAGCTGGCCTAATACTGTTTCGCGGTTCACCCTTAGACAAGGTTCCCTCGCTATTCTGCTGGGATGACCTTCCGAACCTCTACTAGCAGAAAGAGTATGAGTGGAAGGGCTCAGCCGGTTATTAAGCGGCTAGAGCGTAGTTTTCGTCGTTTGCGACTATTTTTTTGCGGCTTTTATAGAGGCAAACCGCTCCTCTGCATGCACCTAAAGCCTCAAGAATCCTGTCGAATCCAAAATCAGCCCCAGAGTGTTGTTGAGTGTTTGCTGTCGGCTAAACATCCAATGGGCGCATACTACCATAGGCTTGACGCTTTGTAATAAGCTAAGTGGTAAATCTTTGTTTTTAGTCGGCATTTTTTTCTTAACAAACTTAAATTGTTGATAAAATGCCCAGCTGTGACCTTGTAATTTGTTGTTTGTCTGCGGATGATAGGACTATTGTTTTTCATCTCGTTTTTGGAATGCCCAGCATGCAAGTTGATGTTTTCAGTGCGCTTACCTTACCTAATGGACAACAACTCAAAAATCGTTTTGTAAAGGCGGCAATGGAGGAGAACTTAGCCAATGGGCAACAATTGCCCGATGACGCTCTGTTTACCCTCTATCAAACCTGGGCAAAAGGTGGGGTTGGCTTGATTATTACCGGCAATGTCATGGTGGATCACCTCGCCATGACCGGACCAGGTGGTGTGGCCTTAGAAGCGGACAGCGATTTTGCGCCTTTTAAGCAGTTGGCCAAAGCAGGGCAGGCTGAAGGATGTAAAATTTGGATGCAGATAAACCATCCTGGTCGCCAAGTATTTAAAAAGATGGGGGGTAAGGTACTGTCGCCATCAGATGTTGCCTTGAATATGGGTAAACATTCGGGGCTCTTTAGCCAACCCAAGGCCATGGATGATGATGATATTGCTGACCTCATTCAGCGTTTTGTCACCACCGCTCAGCGGGCCCAAGAGGCTGGTTTTGATGGCGTAGAAGTGCATGCCGCCCATGGCTATTTACTCGCTCAGTTTTTATCGCCTCTCACTAACAAACGGGTCGACCAGTGGGGTGGCAGTTTGGCTAACCGCGCCAAATTGTTGTTGACCATCGTCAAACAAATCCAAGCAAGTTGTGGTGCTAATTTTGCGGTGGCGGTGAAACTCAACTCGGCGGATTTTCAGCGTGGGGGATTTGATGTAGCTGATGCCCAGCAAGTGGTTAATTGGTTAGCCGAGTTGAATATTGATGTGGTGGAATTGTCGGGTGGCAGTTATGAAGCTCCCGCCATGCAAGGACGCACAGCGGATGAACGAACCTTGGCTCGTGAGGCATATTTTCTGGAGTTTGCCCAATCTATTGCCGCCCAAACCACGTTGCCGATTATGACAACCGGCGGTATTCGTCGTTTAGCGGTGGCAGAACAAGTGATAGAAAGTGGTGTGGCGTTAGTGGGCATGGCCAGTGCTTTGGCTTATACCCCTGACTTACCCAAACGTTGGCAAAATAACCCCTTGGTGCTGGGGGTTATTCCACAGGTGAAGTGGAAAGATAAAACCCTCAGTGGTTTAGCCGTGATGGCCTTGGTGAAAAAACAGTTACGCCGGTTGGGCCGAGGGCAACTGCCCGATACAGACAGTTGGGCATGGTGGGCATTAGTGGTTGATCAAATACGCTCAGCTAAACTCACCAAACGTTATCGCCAACAATATCGTGATGAAGTGAACTGAGGGAAGTTACGTTAATTTCAGTTGTGTTAAGGGCTACACCCCCTTAATAGATGCCTTAGATTGCTTTAAAATCGCAAAGAGAGGCAGCTCAGGCCACCATCCAGTTTCTGAAATTCACTCATGGCAACTTCGCGAGTGGCATACCCTCGCTGTTGGATGGCATCGAGTACCTTTGGGAAACCTTTAGGCACTAGCACTGTGCCATTTATCCATACACTGTTTGCGGCGTAGGCCTCGTCATTGGTCACGTTGATTCGATTGAACGGCAGGAAATCTTCTCGCCGCGAAAATTCACCAAAGGTCAGTAAATTATTATTTTCTAAATAGCTCAAGCCAGTTTTTAAATGCAACAACTCACGCATCTCCACCACCGAACCTGTATAGCCGTAATGTTTAAGTATGGTGATCAACTGTTGTGCACCTAAGGCGTTAGTGCGAGCCGACAGACCGATATAAAAATGATTGGCAACCATCATAATATCACCGGCTTCGACGTGACCTGGTGCGACAATGACTTGAGGGTTGGGGTAAAATTTACGCACGGCTGCCGCAATGTAGTCAACTTCACCGCGTCGAGAGGGGGCGCCAGGGTGGGTAAGTATCGCTCCTTTGGCAGTCATTAAGGCAACGTCTTCAACAAAACACGAATCAGGAAAGGCCTCAAGTGCCTCAAGTACCGTTACCTCTAAGCCACATTCTTTTAGGGCGGCGATGTAGTCGGCATGTTGCTCACAGGCCAAATTAAAGTCGGGTAAGCCAAGGCTGGCTTCGCTCAAGCCATGGATCATGGCATGGCAGGGTTTACGTACAATGGCTTTGGTGAACATAAGGCTTCCTAATTATTGATATAAAAACCACGCACCGATGATGGCTAGTAGCGAAAAAGCGGTGGCTAACAAGGCAATACAGAAACGCCCCGTATTGAATTGCAGCCCTTGTTGGTGGTCGGATATTTGTAATTTAATGCTGGCGAGCCCAGTGCCTAAATAAGCGATAAGCACGGCAAAAGTTGAAATGATCAACATAATTTCAAAGCCTTTGAGTAAGGCATTACTTGAATTGAATAAAAGCAGTGTAATTGCTAATACACTTGAGAAAATCAGGGCTTGAGTTGGCGTGCCGCGACGATTTTGTTTGCTAAAAACGGCGGGGAAATGGCGATCTCTCGCCCCTGCCAACATAATGCTACCTGACATTAAGATCGTCACATTCAAGGTGCCGCCAATGGCAAAAAGTGCCCCCAAGGTAATCAACAAGGCACCAAAGTCGCCAAGCAACAACTGCGCTGCATCGCTAAAGGGTGACGCAGACTGTTGTAATTCAGCCATGGGGATCAAAGACATCACACCTAACATTGCGACCATGTAAACCACTAAGGCCGTTAGCGTGCCCAAAATTGACGCACGGGGAATGGTTTTTTGTGGCTCGCTGATATCTTCAGCAGGAACGGTTGCCGATTCAACCCCAATAAACGCCCACATGATCAGTAAACACATGGCCGAAATCATGGAGAGGACGGAGCGGTCTTGTACCTGAGTGACGGGGATTTGGCTGACATCGCCATATACAATGCCCAACACGCCAATGAGCAACAAGGGTATAATTTTTATAATGGTCATGATCAGCTGCACGGTGCCTGCGTCGCGGCTACCACGCAGGTTAATAAGGGTAAATGTAACGATGCTGCCGATGGCCAATAAAGAAGTATAGAAGGATGAATCTTGCACACCTGGCAATAGTGCAGAGCAATAACCAGCAAACGATACAGCGATGGCGGTGGTTGCTGACCACAACGAAATCCAATAGCCCCAACCAACAATTTTAGCTGCCACGGGGCCAAAGGCTTCATTCACATAAAAATAAGGGCCGCCTAAACCGGGTTTGCGGGCCGACAGATAGCTGTAACAAAGGGCTAAACATAGGGCGCCGAAGCCCGTCTCCAACCAAGCAACAAAACTTAAACTGCCATACGGCGCGAGTACGGCGGGAAGACTGAGTATACCTGAGCCAATCATCATACCAGCGACTAAAGCCCATGCTCGCCAGATACCCATTGCTTGTGTCATGCCATGCCATCGCTAAACAGTTTTATGCAGCATAACAAAAACAAAAAGAAGTGCATAAAAAAGCCGGGAATGTGTCCCGGCTGCGGCTCGATTCGCTGCAAATTAAACTTTGTGTTTCATCATACGCTCTTTGTCTCGCGCCCAATCTCGGTCTTTAATAGCATCACGTTTGTCGTGTTCGTGTTTACCTTTGGCCAAGTAAATTTCCAATTTTACCCAATTTTTACTCCAGTACATGGCTGTTGGGATAATTGAAAAACCTTGGCGTTCCACCGAGCCTATGAGCTTGTCTAGTTCGCGTTTTTTTAATAACAATTTGCGTTTACGGGTAGGATCACAGACGACGTGTGTCGACGCTTGGTTCAGTGGTTGAATAGTGCTGCCGAGTAAATAGGCTTCCGCTTTTTCAATGCTCACGAAGCTTTCGGTCAGATGGATCTTACCGGCGCGGATACTTTTTATTTCCCAACCTTGCAATGCCATGCCCGCTTCGAACTTATCTTGCAGATGGTATTCATGACGCGCCTTTTTATTCAGGGCAATGGTAGAGTGAGTATTTGATTTGGATTTCTTTGTATTCATGGCGCGGTATTATAAAGATTGTCTAGACACGTACAACTAAAATCATTGTTATTTAAAACAGATGCTTATGGTAATCTTGGCCAGCGGTGTTAAGCCGTTGAGATGTAATTGAGGAGAATGAATGCCGAATGTGTCACGCAGTGCTTTAGTGAGTTTTAGTGCAGAGGCAATGTTTGATCTGATCAACGATGTTGCACGTTATCCTGAGTTCATTCCAGGTTGTGCACAAACCAAGGTGCTAGCCCAAGACGAAGACAATATGCGCGCTTCCTTGCTGATTGCCAAAGCTGGTGTGCAGCAGTGGTTTACCACGCAAAATACCCTTAAACGAGGCGAATACATCAATATGAATTTAGTGGATGGCCCATTTTCGCACCTACAGGGAGGGTGGACCATTAAAGCGTTGAGTGAAAACGCTTGTAAAATTGAGTTGAATTTAGATTTTGCGTTTTCCAGTAAATTGGCCGAATTTGCTTTTGGTAAAGTATTTAATGCCATTGCCAGTAACATGGTTATTGCCTTTACCCAACGCGCTAAACAGATGTATGCATAGAAGATAAAGCATGACAGACCAACAAATATCTATAGAAGTTGCTTACGCCACTCCGCAAAAACAAGCCCTGTTGGAAGTGGTGATTGAGCGTGGAACAACCGTAGAGCAAGCTATTCGCGCTTCGGGCATACTCAAACGTTTTCCAGACATAGATCTCGACCAACAAAAAGTGGGGATTTGGAATCGAACGTGCAAATTAACGGATGAACCGAATAAAGGCGACCGCATCGAAATATACCGCCCTCTGATTGCCGACCCAAAAGAGACGCGACGGCTGCGCGCTGAAAAGGCCAAAGATGAAGGTCGGGCTAACAAGATTACTGGGGCAAAACTTTGATTACCCTAACACTGCGAGGTTAAGCATGCGCTGCCCAGCCATTCCCGATAATGAAACCAAAAGACTCAGTGCGCTGTACAATTTGGCTTTGCTCGACACCCCCGCAGAACAGCGTTTTGATTATATTACTGAAAAAGCCAAGCAATATTTTGATGTTGCCTACGCCTTGATCACCTTAGTTGACAGCCAGCGACAATGGTTTAAATCAGCGCAAGGATTAGCGACAGAGGAAACCGCCAGAGACATCTCGTTTTGCGGTCATGCAATAAATTACAGCGATGTATTTTACGTGCCCAATGCCTTAGAAGATGAACGCTTTTTTGATAATCCCCTCGTCACCGGTGAAACCGGTATTCGTTTTTATGCGGGTTTAGCGATCCACACTAAAGATGGTTATGCCATCGGCACATTGTGCATCATCGATAAAAAACCACGGCTCATGAGTGACAGTGACTTTACGATGTTGCATGAGTTAGTGGCCTTGGTAGAAAATGAAATTCAGCAATAAGCCCAGTAAACGCTGGGGCTAATCGGGTCTCAAAAACGTAAACCTAAGGCCTCACATAAAAACTTCTGTAAAGGCTGGGCTCGACCAAAGCGACTTGCCACCAACTCGCAGAATCCAGGTTGATACAAGTCCTGTGTTTGCAAGGGGCACAATGCGATAAAATCTTTGCGTTTGATTTCATTGATCAAAGGGTGATTGACGTCATACCCTTTGGGGGCTCGACTGAGACTATCGCCGACTAATTCATAATATTCTGTGAAGGGGCCATGATGAATGGCATCTTCGTATGGCCCAGGTTTGGCCACAATATGATCACGGATGGTTTTCAAGGCATCAGGATGCGGATGCCATGTGCCAACCCCCAAAAAAATTTCATCATTAGCGATATGCAAATAAAAACCGGGGGCATGCACATCTTTCCCCACCTCGTGGCGGAACTGAATACCGACATTGGTTTTGAAGGGGGCTTTATCCTTGGAAAAACGCACATCCTTATAAACACGCATTAACGAGCCACCCACTTTCTTAGCTGAAGCCTCGTAATGGGGAGACACCATGCGGATCCAAGGCTCCATGGCTTCGATAAACGCAAGGGCAGGGCTACGCACTTTGTCTTCGTAGTCTTGTTTATGGTCGTTAAACCAAGCTCGGTCATTGTTGTTTGTTAGATCATTAAGAAACTGTAGAAGTGATGGCTCGAAATGACTGAACATAAGATTTCCTCACAATGGCGTTAATTATTTTAATATTTACGCCGCTGCAACCCTGTCTGGGCGAGGATTTTGGCGGATATTTCTTCAATGGAATAACGCGTACTGTTTAAAAAGGGAATTTTCTCTTTACGATATAAATTCTCTACTTCGCGTAATTCCATGCGACATTGCGCCAACGAGGCATAACGGCTGTTGGCGCGGCGCTCAGAGCGGATTTGATGCAAACGCTCCGCCTCAATGGTCAAGCCAAACAATTTATCTTTAAATGCACGCAGGGCAGGTGGCATACGCAGTACATCCCCCATGTCATCCTCGGTAAAGGGATAGTTGGCTGCTTTGATCCCATATTGCAAGGCTAAATAGAGACTGGTGGGGGTTTTACCCGAACGCGAGACACCCACTAAGATGATATCTGCGTCTGGGTATTCTTTTAAATTGGTGCCATCGTCATTGGCTAAGGCATAGTTAACTGCTTCAATGCGAATGTCATAGGTTTTTTCGTGAATACTGTGGGTGCGATGTTTCTCTGGTTTACTGGGCACACCCAGCACTTTTTCTAATGGGGCGACAAACTGATCTAAAAAGTTGTAATTGATGCCAACAGACTTGGCGATGATTTTGCGTACCTGAATATTTACGATGGTATAAAACACCAAAGGGCGTTGACCGTCATCTTGAAAACTTTCACAAATTTTCTGCACAACCTGTTCGGCTTGTTCCACCGTTTCCACAAAGGGAATGGTGATATGCTTGAACTCCATGGTAAATAAAGACAGTAAAGCGTGGCCAAACACCTCTGAAGTAATGGCTGTGCCATCTGAAATATAATAAGCAGTTCGCACAACATTTCCTTAACATTGTTGTAATTTAATTACAGAAAAAATTAAATTTTACTTTGTTTGTAGCAACAATCTAAAATCCCCCCCGTAAAAAAGCTAGCCTATTGAGAAATAACTATTTTTCGCGGGTTCACCGTTAAAACAAGTTTGCCTGTTATTAAAACAGAGTGCCAGATTTGCCTGATTATTTATTTTGGAGATGTGAGGAATGCAAGAACACGTACTGTGGTACCAGCAACTAGGAATGGGTGATGTGGGTGTCGTGGGTGGTAAAAATGCCTCCTTGGGTGAAATGATTTCTAATTTGGCCAATGCCGGTGTACAAGTTCCTGGTGGTTTTGCCACAACAGCCCATGCATTTAACTTGTTTCTTGAGCAAAGTGGTCTTGAGCAACGTATCCACACTTTGTTAGACAGTCTTAATGTCGACGACATTGCTGCACTCGCCAAAGCCGGTGAAACCATTCGTCATTGGATCATTGAAACGCCTTTTTTACCCGAATTAGAACAAGCTATTAAGTCTGCATTTGAAACCCTGCAGGGCGAAGCAGGAGATGAGGCATCATTTGCGGTACGTTCGTCTGCCACAGCTGAAGATATGCCAGATGCGTCATTTGCTGGGCAACAGGAAACCTTTTTAAATGTAAAGGGATATGCGGCGGTGATGGTGGCCATCAAACACGTATTTGCTTCCCTTTTTAACGACAGAGCTATTTCTTATCGTGTACACCAAGGCTACGACCACAAAGGTGTGGCATTGTCGGCGGGTGTGCAACGTATGGTACGCAGTGATTGTGCGGCCTCAGGTGTAATGTTCTCCATTGATACAGAATCAGGGTTTGAAGACGTGGTATTTGTTACCTCGTCTTATGGTTTAGGCGAAATGGTGGTGCAAGGGGCGGTTAACCCCGATGAATTCTATGTGCACAAACCCACCTTGGCCAAAGGAAATCCAGCCATTGTGCGCCGCAATTTAGGCAGCAAACTGGTGAAAATGGTGTATTCCTCTGACACCAGTCACGGCAAACAAGTTGAAATTATCGATAACGATCCAGCCCTTGGTAAGCAGTTTTCATTGACCGACGATGAGGTCATGGAGCTGGCGAAACAAGCGGTAATCATTGAAAAACATTATCAACGTCCCATGGATATCGAGTGGGCAAAAGACGGCATCGACGGCAAGTTATACATTGTGCAAGCTCGCCCAGAAACGGTACGTAGTCGCGAAGATGTGCAAGTTATTGAACGATTCCGTTTAAAAGGCAAGGCACCAATCGTATGTGAAGGGCGCGCCATCGGCCATAAAATTGGCGCTGGTTTGGCCAAAGTCTTAGGCTCTGTCGCTGAAATGGATAAGATCCAACCAGGTGATGTATTAGTCACCGATATGACGGATCCCGATTGGGAACCCATCATGAAAAAGGCCTCTGCCATCGTCACAAACCGAGGTGGGCGTACGTGTCATGCCGCCATCATCGCCCGCGAACTGGGTATTCCCGCGGTAGTGGGTTGTGGCAATGCGACTGACTTGATTAATAACGGCGACAAAATTACCGTTTCGTGTGCTGAAGGTGATACTGGGTTTATTTACGGGGAAGTGTTGGGATTTGATGTTGTCACCTCGCGCATTGATGCGATGCCAGCCTTGCCCTTAAAAATCATGATGAACGTTGGTAACCCTGACCGAGCATTTGATTTTGCCCGTTTACCTAATGCCGGTGTGGGATTGGCTCGTTTAGAGTTCATCATTAACCGTATGATTGGCGTGCATCCTAAAGCTTTATTAAATTTCGACAAACAACCTGCTGATGTCAAAGCCGAAATCAGTGACATGATGGCCGGTTACCCCTCACCCGTGGAGTTCTATATTCAGAAACTGGTCGAGGGTATCGCAACCATCGGCGCGGCGTTTTCTCCACAAAAAGTGATTGTGCGCATGTCTGATTTTAAATCGAACGAGTATTTCAATCTGGTCGGAGGCTCGCAGTATGAACCACATGAAGAAAACCCCATGCTCGGTTTCCGTGGCGCCAGCCGCTATATCTCTGCTGATTTTAGAGATTGTTTTGCCCTTGAATGTCAAGCCATAAAACGTGTACGTAACGTGATGGGCTTGACCAATGTTGAAATCATGATCCCCTTCGTGCGCACTCTAGAAGAAGGACAGCAAGTATTGGATCTGCTGGCGGCAGAAGGCCTAGTGCAGGGTGAAAACGGATTACGTGTGATCATGATGTGTGAATTGCCCTCAAATGCCTTATTGGCAGACCAATTCCTTGATATGTTTGATGGTTTCTCTATTGGTTCAAACGATCTCACTCAATTGACCTTAGGCTTAGATCGCGATTCTGGTTTAATTGCGCATTTATTTGATGAACGTAACCCCGCCGTGAAAGCTCTATTGGCGATGGCTATTCAAGCCGCTAAGAAACGTGGCAAGTATGTGGGTATTTGTGGTCAAGGCCCATCTGACCATGAAGATCTCGCTGCATGGTTAGTTGAACAAGGAATAGACAGTGTATCTTTGAATCCTGATACGGTGGTGGAGACATGGTTGTATCTGGGAGAAAAATACAAAAGTTAAATCCAGAGTCTATGAGTAAGCACAAAAAAGGCTGCAGTTTGCAGCCTTTTTTAATGCACTAATGTATTAGTTTTTCAATTTGCGTTTGAGTAAAAACGCGTCAAGCTTTCTCGCAGAGCGTGACATTGCGCCCTGACACCAACGCAACCACTCCCGAGCTTTGGGCACATCGTAACTGAGTAACATCAAACCCAAGATTAAAACAAACATTGAGCCAGGCAAAATGAAAAAAACGATGCCAACAATGGCCAGTATGCTGCCCACCGCAATGCGTAATTTTTTGTGCATATCTTGTTCCTCTCAAAGCCAGTACGTTAGCGTGGTTTATCTCGGTTATTAAGTTGAGTATATCAGGCTTATTGAGTTTCAAAACTTAGGATTGTTACAAACTATGTGGTGCTTGGTCTCATCAGCCTGTGGCTCGCCAGAAAAGAGGCTTTTTTCTTTCCCTTCGGCTGGAGTGCCACCCCTACCTTTGGGTATACTACTGCCATCATTTGCCGTCTCAAAAGATGTAGTATGCAACGCTTACCCATTCTCGATCCTCGCTCCACATTAGATGAAGCTTATCAGGCTTATTTAAATGCCCTAAGTGCAGCGGGTTTTAGTGGTGACATTGAGGTGAGCTATGCGAGTCGACTGGCCGTTGCCACAGATAACTCCATATATCAGCGCTTACCCCAGGCCGTGGTATTACCTAAATCCTTAGCCGACTTGTCATTATGTGGGCAAATTGCCAATCAATTTCCTACGGTTCGATTTTCACCCCGTGGCGGCGGTACAGGTACTAATGGTCAATCATTGACCAGCGGTATAGTGGTGGATTTGTCGCGCCACATGAATCAAGTTTTGCAAGTAAATACACAAGAACGTTGGGCCATCGTGCAAGCTGGCGTAGTGAAGGATCAGCTCAACGATGTGTTGCGGCCGCTAGGTTTTTTCTTTGCACCTGACTTAAGTACCAGTAACCGTGCCACCATTGGCGGCATGATCAATACTGACGCTTCTGGGCAAGGTTCGCTGGTTTACGGTAAGACCAGTGATCATGTTTTGGCCCTGACCTCGGTACTAGCGGATGGCTCGATTTTAAACAGTTCTCCCATGTCGATGGCCGAGGCTCAACAACAAGCGGAAAATTCGTCGTTGGCCGGACGCATTATCAAACAGGTGCTCGCCACGTGTGTGGAAAAACGCGCGCAAATCTTGGCTAAGTTTCCACGTTTGAATCGGTTTTTGACCGGCTACGACTTAGCACATGCCGTGAGCGATGATCTGACTCAGTTAGACCTGAGTCGCATTATTGCGGGCTCTGAAGGTTCACTGGCTTTTGTCGCACAAGCAAAACTCAACATCAGCCCAATTGCAACTTACAAAGCCTTGGTGAATGTTAAATATGATTCCTTCGAATCAGCGCTACGGCATGCGCCGAGTATGGTGGCTGCGCAGGCTACCTCCGTGGAGACAGTTGATAGCAATGTATTGAATCTGGCCAAACAAGACATTATTTGGCATTCAGTACAGGGACTGATAAGTGATGTGCCCAACAAAACAGTGTTGGGACTCAATATGGTGGAATACAACAGCAATGATCAAGCAGAGATTGAAGAAAAAATTGCTCAGTTAAGTGCAAATTTGCAGGAAGCCATCACCGAGGGTAAAAACGGCGTAATCGGTTTTCAACTTACTTACGACAAGGCCGACATCAATAAAATTTATGCCATGCGCAAGAAATCGGTGGGTTTGTTGGGTAAAACCAAAGGTGCTAAAAAACCTATCGCTTTTGTTGAGGATACAGCTGTTCCACCAGAAAATTTGGCTGATTTCATCATGGAGTTCAGGGCATTGTTAGATGCCAGAGGTCTGCATTACGGAATGTTCGGGCACGTTGATGCTGGAGTGTTGCATGTGAGGCCCGCCTTAGACATGTGTGATCCTGAACAAGAAAAGATGGTGCCAGAGATATCCGACGCCGTAGTGGCGTTAGTCGCCAAGTATGGCGGTTTGATGTGGGGGGAACACGGCAAAGGTTATCGTAGCGAATATGCCCCACAGTTTTTTGGCCCCGAGCTGTATGACGAATTATGTAAGATTAAAGGGGCGTTTGACCCCTTGAACAAGATGAACCCAGGTAAAATCTGCACGCCTTTTGGTAGCCATGAAAGCTTGGTAAAAGTGGCAGACAAAAAACGCGGTGAACTAGACAGACAGATTCCTGTGCAGATACGTGAGGCCTATACGCCAGCCATGAGCTGCAATGGCAACGGTTTATGTTTTAATTATGACCTGACCTCGCCTATGTGTCCTTCTTTCAAAATCACCGCAGACAGAAGGCACAGTCCTAAGGGCAGAGCAGGGATAGTGCGAGAATGGCTGCGCTTGTTGGCGCAGCAAAACATCAACATCATTGACATAGAAAAGCAACCAGGGCAAAGCTGGTTAACACGTGCGCGCAACTCTTGGCGGGCGAAAACCCAAGCTGACTACTCCCATGAAGTGTTAGAGGTGATGGATGGATGTTTGGCGTGCAAAGCTTGTTCAAATCAATGCCCAGTGAATGTCGACGTGCCGAGCTTTCGCTCCAGGTTTTTGGCGGTGTACTACCAACGTTATTTGCGTCCTAGCAAAGACTATCTCGTCGCGAATATTGAATCCATGGCACCCTTGATGGCGCTTATGCCACGAATGGTTAATTTCTTTTTGGGTCAACAGTGGTTAAATACACTCATCAAAAAATCGCTGGGCTATGTGGACACACCATTGCTGTCAGTGCCCACCTTAAGCCAGTTGACTGCGGGTCAGCTTGAGCCTTTTAATTTGAGTACCTTACAACAAAGTCCACCCGCTGAACTTGCAAAAAAGGTATGTATTGTTCAAGATCCATTTACCAGTTACTACGATGCCAAGGTGATCGCTGATTTGGCCATCCTTATTAACAAACTTGGCTATCAGCCGGTTTTGTTACCTTTTATGCCTAACGGCAAACCTCAGCACGTTAAAGGATTTCTGCACGAATTTGCTAAAACAGCAAAAAGCGCTGCCGACTTACTCAATAACATACAAGCACTTGGCTTACCTTTGGTGGGTGTGGATCCTTCTATGGTGCTGTGTTATCGCGATGAATATAACAAAACCTTAGGCGAGGCGCGTGGTGACTTTAAGGTGCTGCTGGTCCATGAATGGTTATCTTCGATTGCATTACCACCGGTAAAAACACAAGCAGCAGAGCAAAGCTTTGCCTTGTTTGCCCATTGCAGTGAAAAAACCGCACTGCCAGCGAGTGAACAAACGTGGCAGAGCCTGTTTCGCCAAGTTGGTTTGCAATTAAGCCCGGTGGCCGTGGGTTGTTGTGGTATGGCAGGCACATTTGGACACGAAGCTAGTCACCTAGAGCAGTCGCAAGGTCTATATAAACTCAGTTGGCAGGATAAAATTGCAGGTTATAAACCAGAGCAGGTGTTAGCAACAGGATATTCATGCCGTAGTCAGGTTGCACGCATGGGAGCATTTAAACCCAAACACCCCTTACAAGTGTTAGCAGAAAGTTTGTGATTGAGTAGGAACAACAATACGTGTGATAAGAAAAACCACTAGGGCGAACTTTAGTTAATTGCATTTGCAGCAATTAACGGCACTAACGATGCCCTGTTGGACTCGATTAGACATGAGCCTAATGAGTAAATTCCACTCTGTTGAGGGTAAAAGTGCTTAGACTGCAAGCCATACTTTGTCGTGGTATGCCAGCATCCATAAACACAGATCCGACTGGACGGAATCCCTGTTGTTGATAATATTCCACACCTTCCAACTCGCAATGCACAGTGATCTCCTGCAGGCCATGTTGTTCTGCAATTTTCAGCAATGCATTAAATAACCTGAGATCGGTTTAAGCAGCCACCATCGCATTTCTCTCAACGTCGCTAATATTAAGGGATGGCTTATTTTTCTTGAGGCAATATGCCACTAAGCCAGCCATTAGATTGAGCAT
>Ga0100391_1001351_pt1 | contig 27476 bp, 15 predicted proteins | sample CryGeymeta201515_FD_81541 | JGI IMG/M metagenome (GOLD analysis project Ga0100391, IMG submission 81541) | Groundwater microbial communities from Crystal Geyser aquifers in Utah, USA - Crystal Geyser metaG 2015-15 | ecosystem: Environmental > Aquatic > Deep subsurface > Groundwater | place: USA... | reverse complement strand
GTAGTAGCAGTAAAAATTGAGTCATGTTGAAATTTGTTGAAATTTGTTGAAATTTGTTGAAATGTGTTGATATGTGTTGAAATTTGTTGACACGTGTTGAAATGTATTGAAATCAAGATTTTTATTCATATTTCAAGATGTCAGTAGGGTTAAAAGTAGGGGTTTGGCGGACCTTCCAGAGTAGACTACCAGTAGTCTACTCAGTATGCTGATTAATACTAGCACTCTATTAGTACGTACTAGTACTACTAGTAGTAGTAGTACCTGGTATTCGGTTACTACCAGGTACCTGGTAGGTAGATGATAGATACGGAAGCACTTCGCAATAATACGTAACCTGATTCATAAAAACCTGCTTTTCAACATGGCTCCTTTTTTTAGCTTTGATTGAAAGCGAAAGGTTGGCTTGCACACGATTGCGCCATGGAGAGAAGCCAGGCAGAGCTGACAAATGGAGAAAGCCAATACTGCACGGATCTATTCACTCCGTGGAAAGCACACCACGAAGCCGCAAACATCCATGGGCAGGCCTAAAATTCAACGAACAGCCTTAGCAGCCGTGCGCGACGATAGACTGCATACGTACCTGTATACCTCTCTGACAATACTTGCTATCCCAAGTAGAGCTTCCTGGTACAATAATGGATATTACTGTACCCTAGTAGTCTATTAGATTCTGTGAGGTACGAGTAGACCCTACCGATTTACTGTTCTACTAGCTTCTGTACTCATCATTACTACTACTACTGTAGCTAGTAGTAGACTACTAGAGGAGTAGCTACGGTACAGGATTTTAGTACTCGTAGTACTACAGTGCCCAGCCAATGGGCTACTGCACATCCAGAGTACAGTAATCAGTTCCATAATATTAAGGATGGAATTAACAGCATTGGCATCAAATAATTACTTATTGTTGTTTTCGCGCCAAAAAAAAATCAGCTTCTTCGAGTCGTCGTCGTTGCTCTTCTTTCTTTTGATCTGACTTTACGACAATGATCACTTTAGAATTGATTTGCTTATTTCAGTACTTGAGTAGTAATAAAGCACTGCACAGACCATTGCTACACTAACGCATTAAACATAGTAACAAAGCATGTCCATGTGGGGAGCTACGCTGCAAATTATTGGCGGATCTGCCAGAGCCAACAAAAATATGAATACTACCACAACCAGCATGAGAGAGGAGAGCCATCCTGAGCCGAGTCACGTCAAGGCTCCGCCTTTTTTGTCTTCGGATGATGACAGTAGCGACGATGCGCAACGCGCGAATGTCTCTAAATCGTTATTTCATAAACCGGTAGCATCCAAGTCCAAGGTGAACCAAGACAAGCCCAACGTTGAGAGTGATTCCGAGGATATCCCTGATATTGATACAACCGAAGCTGATACGGAAAAAACTAACAAGCTCACGAACGACAAGGAAAATGATAACGACAGTGAAAGTCAGCATTCTAACCACAGCATGGCCAACAACAGCATTTCTGGAAATGTGGTGGTTTCTATTACACCCAAAGCCAATTTGCCCAAAAACACAAGTGCAACAGCTACTACAAACAATAGTGCCAATAGTAAGGCTCAGACAAGCAATGACAAGCAGGATACGACCAAGAAGACTGTCACACCTACACCCAAATCTAAATCTAACAACAAGGATAAGACTGCTGTCACCGTCTCCAACAACAACGACGACAACAACAGCAAGGAAAAGAAGAAGCGATTGTCTCCCCTGGAACAGGCTCAAAAGGCATCCGAAGAAGCAGCTCAACTTTTGGTGGATACAACGGAAAATTTGTGGAAGTCCAAGCAACATTCTTTGAAATCTGTCCAAAAGGAAATCAAGAAACAAAAAGAACATCTGAAGCGCTTGGAAGAACAGGAGGTTGCTTTGGAAAAAGAAGTTGCCGAGGCCATGGTCGCAAAGCGCGAGAGCATGAAGAAAATGAAGGTTGTGAATCGTACCTTCACCAAAGCTACGGATGCTACGAAAAAAGAAATTGAAAGGGCGGTAGTCAAAGCCGAACAAAAGCATATGAAGGATATCGAAAAAGCGGCCACCAAAAAGAAGCGATCCAAGGCAGACGATGACGATGATAGTGATGACAGCGAGGATGAGGATGAAGCATCGCCCCCCTCCAAGGGCAATGGTAAAAAGAGTCAGACTGCCACCAAGAGGCGCAAAAAGGTAACGTATGCCAGTAGCAGTGACAATGACAGTGAAGAGGAAGACTCGGATTGGGAAGGAGCTGCTGTCAGAAAGCGTCGCGATAGCAAAATGCAACACAGTACTCCTACTACTACTGGCTCTCCTACTACTACTACGAATGGACATGACGGTGAAGGGAGTGCCACTACCCGTCGAACCACTCGATTGCGACCTACCGAATGGGCCTGTGAAACCTGCACCTTTCTCAATTCGATGAGACGCAAAAAATGCGAAGCCTGTCAGACTCCCAAGAATGGTGTTATTCCCGATTTCGAAGAATCGGTCCAATTCTAGTAGTACCTGGTAGTACTCTACACAGACATTTTTACGGATTCAGGTGCTAAGGGAATCTTTGGAAATATAACATTTTAGTTAAATGATGCGTCGTACTTGAGAATCGCTTATTTGAGGCAAATTTCATCCGAATACATAGGTAGATATAATTTGCACTTGGCAGTTTTATTTTGATGAGCAAACCAGGCACCTGTGCGCAGCTTCGGATCACAAGTACTGCTACAGCCACCATAGCAAGAAAATCGGCATTTTCCGGCATGTGTTTCCTAGCATAGCATGACTTCGCCCGATCACAGCTACTAGCTAGTATAAGTAGTATGGATAAGAAAAGTCAACAATTGAGTGTGCTACAGAAGAGAGTGCCTTCAAGTGAGGTTGATGAGTTCGGCCATGCGTGCATCAGAGCACCGAGTCTACCACTGTTACCACTATGGTACTCGTACTGGTACTTGAGTCAAACTTGTACACATTAGGGTTTGAGGTCGACTCTTCAAAACAATTAAAAACAATGACACAAATCTTTGAACTTACTTTTCCAACTTCCAAATTATATCTTCCTTCACCATGACATCCACATCGTCCACACAACCCGGCCAGATTTCCTCCGTAAGATATGACAAGCTGCTCCAGGTCCTCGATACCTCATTGGTGGAGAGTCGCAAGCAATTTAATACGGAAGAGGCCATTCAAGAATGTTACGGAGAGGATGCCTCGATGTTTGCTGGTGGAGAAGGAGGGGAAGATGGTAACAATGTTCTTGCCAGCGCCATTGATGCCATGGTTGACCGCATAAATGACAAAGTTAAGAATAAAATGGTTGCCTTTCTAGAGCAAGAACAAGTAGCTGAACAGTTGAATCGGGTGGAGGCCATCGTTAAAACGTTGGACGACGAAGATGAGGAGCAAAAGCAAATGGAAGCCGAGGACCGTCAATCGGCACGAGAAGCTCTCGAGGTTGTCAAATTGCCCAAGAATATCTCACCAGAGGATGTGATACGGTACGAATCGTACAAGCTGATGGAGAAGGAACGAGATGCCTTGTTGGATGAGATTGCCAAGGTCGAGCAGGCAACCAAACGTTTGAACGAACGCATAGAAGATCACGAAACCAGCGTGAATCAAGGCGTGACAAGTCTACAAGAAGTGGAAGCAAAACTGCAGGAATCTGCATCTTTATTGCAGGAGGAATCCAAACTGCAGGGATAAAACTATGAATGTTAAAATGAGGCTGTGGCGACAGGATTGGTTGACCGCCATCTATAATATATTATATAATTGTATTTTTTATAAATTCGAGTACGCCGTAGATTTTCTTCAACTCCAAAAACAATTACAGCATTTCTTACTTTCTACGTCATGTCTGAGAAAATCATTCTGAAGTCATCAAGAGTCGGCCTGGAACTTGACACAGTTCCCTGATTGTTGCTATAGACTTGACTTTCCATGTCTTTTTTCTTTCCTTGCAGTTCTACGATCCGTTCCTCGACACTGCCTTGGACCACAAATTTTCGAACACGAACAACCTTGGCGTTTTGACCAATGCGGTGAACTCGATTAAGACACTGTTCTTCAAGCGCATTCGACCACCAAGGATCACAAAGAAATACAGTTGATGCCGATACTAAATTCAAACCGCAGCCACCGGCTTTCATCGATACCAGCATGACGGACCCTTTGCGAGATTTGGTTGCGACGGGATCGGTAGCCTTGTCTTCAATACTATTAGAGGAAGACCTCTCTTTGGATTTGAAGGCTGCCAAAGCTACAGCTCTCTGTTTCAAAGTCATACTCCCATCCAAACGGCCAAAGGGAATCTCCTTCTCTCGTAATGACGTTTCCAAAATGGACAAAAACCCTAGAAATTGAGAAAAGATTACGATGTTGGATCCAGGATCCAACTTCCAAATCTCTTCCAACTCAGTCATTATGCTAAGCTGCTTGGCAGATTCTGCTCCATTGACAGCGTTCTGCAGAATATGCCGGGCAACATCGCTTTGTTCGTTCTTCTTGGAGAGACTGGCACGGCTCTTCGATTTGACGGGTGACTTCTTTTTGTCTTCTAAAAACATAGAGGTGAATTTGCCTTTCTTGTCCTTGGATAGGAGAATTATCTTGGAGGATTCTACTTTGGATTGGCATGTTGGACAGTCACCATCTGGAAATTTGGTGGAAACAAAGGTAGAAACGTTCCCTTCAGCGGGTGCATTGGTTTGAAGGACATCAAGCAGGCATTTCCGACAAAAGATGTGAGCACAGCTGGTCATGCAAGCTTCGTGAATCAGTGGCCTGTCCAAGCAAATAGGGCATTCCTCATCCACATGCGAAGCATCATCTTTAATCAACCCATTCAATTTCTGTACCACTGTTGACGAATAGGCAACATCTGTATTTTCAGCATCTGTGCCACCCTTAGAAGCGTTGCGGAATTTCTGCAGCAACCCATTGATGAACTGAGGGATAATAAGAGGGAGAGAGAAAGAGGTAATTGGGTTAGAATCCTCATACTACAGTGCTCATGCTTTGCACAAAGAAGCGTCGATAGGAGGAGTTGTACGCACAGTGTCATCGACAGAGTCTGCGTTCGCTGGTGTCGTTTTGGCTGGCAAAGATTCATCCTTGGTTGTGTTTCTCAACATTCCACTTGTTGAGGCATTCCATTCGTCCTCGTCGACGTGGGCCTTAACAGTTAGGGCAATGTGGTCGCACGACATACGCAATCGATGCAGCAACGAAAATATGGCAAACCAAGACTTGTGGGCGGTCCCCGTTTTGATGAACCCATCAAAGACATTTTGAGATTTCGCTAGCAGAGCGTTGTAGAATTCCGTTTCTGCTGGCGTGAGGTGGACCTCAATGATTTTTGTTTCTACTGGAGGAAGGGTTAAAATAGGTTGTCTGATAAATGGAAAAATAACATGGTGAGTGAATTACGGCGCAAAAAGTTCCACATATACAGTCATGACAAGTGTGCTTACCCGTCTGCATTGAGAGAGTTTTTTGTACGGCGGAGCATCAGTGGTCCTAAAAGACGACGAACGCGCCCAAGTGCTACCATCATTCCGGATGGTTCTGCTAACACATCTTCGTCGTTGCTTTCTTGTTTAACAGCTGTACGATTCATCTCTGTGGTTATCGCTGTCTTCCAAAAAGCGGGCTCGCACCACGGTTGGTGCCTCAAGAACTTCAATAGGCCAAATACATCATCCAAAGAGTTGTGGATGATTGTCCCGGTCACTACCCAACGATAATCCGCTTCGATGGCACAGCACGCTTTGGATGCAAGCGTGTGTTGATTTTTAATGCAGTGTGCTTCGTCCAGTATGACCCTGAGCCAGTCCTGTTGAAGCAAGTTATAACCGCGGGCACCTGCGGATTTCTTTTGTCTTTGCAACTCAGCTTGCATAGTACCGTACGTTGTAATGACAACATCAACGGCATATTCGTCGTTTGACGACTTGGTTTTAACTTGCTCGCCATAACAAACGAGACACGAGAGAGATGATTTGGTATTGATTTCTTCTTCCCATTGAGAAATAAGCGAAAGTGGCGCTACAACGAGAGTGGGACGGTGCTTCTTAGTTTTGCTTTCATTTTGTACAGTCTCTTTATACTTGCAGATCAAGGCCAAAAGCATCACTGTTTTTCCAAGCCCCATATCATCTTAAGGGAAGTGGGAACAAACAAGAAAATTGAGTAAACGAACAATAATTTGAACGCGCATCAATCTGAAAAGATGCGGTAAACTCACCGGCCAAGATACCTCCAGAGCATTGTCTAGGTGGAGCCGGAGGCTGACACGTTGCAATACCTAGCAATTCATTGACGTAAAATAAAATGGCTCCGCTCATCCCAGGCTGAGCTAGATATCTAGGTTTCCAGAGGGGGTGGTTGACCGGATTGCTTTCTCCGTCTAACGTCTTGGCCATTTCTTTGCCAACTTGCGAGACCAGGACAGGTCCACAATCACAGAATACACCCTGTTGACTCGCTGAAGCAGCAGAAGCAGAAATATGCCTAGGAGCTTGGTTGGATGCCAATTCCGACAAGAGCTCAAGTTCCTTTTCGAGTTCTTCTCGGCTCTCTCCTTCTTGTTCTCGTCTCATCATCCAATACAGCGCCTGTCGTTGGTAGGGTCGCAATGTAACAGAACTATCTAAACCTGTAGGATCGTCCAGCTCTGGCAACTGTTGCTTGCTGGCATCCGTCTCGGCATTGTTAACCGAGTCGGCCCATTCGGGCTGTTGTGTATCGCTTGAAATTTCCTCAGCAGCAAAGTCTTCTTCTTGCAAAATGACATCGTCTTCCTCACTGTCATCGCTACTGCTACTGCTGGTGGTGTTAATCTTGCTATCATCTCCTGTCGTTTTGGCGACAGCAGCTGCCGAAAACTCTGGAATCTCAGGCAAGTTCCCGTATTCTGCCCATTGCAGAAAGGCAAAGGCTGCCTCGCCTGTTGTCATTTTCGAAGGATCTAATGTCATTTTGTTTTTGTTACCCTGATTGTTCTGGTTGGAGAAGTACATGGACGATTTCGTAGAGGTTGTCTGGTCTTCAAAGAGAGCAAAAAAGGCACGAGGATCTTTCAAATAGCAGGTCAATTTCAGTGGCACTTCACCTCCCATGGGAATGTTGGTATCGTCCATCAATGCTTCCGCATCCAAATGCAACAGATTCAATTGCAGTAGGGGTGTTAGCATGGCCGACAGGGACCGACACAGATTGCCTTCCACCCGACTAGACCTAAATCGTACTCGAAATTTGTTACCCGTACTGGCGTGCTCGATGGAAAGTCGTTCTTGATGAGCGACCCGAGAATGGCGCTGCGTACACTCTCCGACCAACCACCGTTCGCACAACAGCAGCAACAGTTGTCGACCCTTCGCACCGGAATAGTTCCCGCGATCAAGGTTGCGAGGAGTCGTCGTCGTTGTCACCGTCGTCGTGACGTTTTGCCGTGGTGTGGGAGGAATGATGTGGGGGGATTTCTTTTTGGTGGGACGATCACTACTAGCAATAACAGAGGCAGCAGCATTGGAAATCTCCGGAGATGATCGCTTTTTGTTACTGATTACCGCATCTGCGGGTGTTCCTACGTAAGCAGCAGCATGGCTGCTACTTCTCCTGCTACTGCTCCTGCTACCATTGGACGATGGAGCTGCCTTGGAGTAGGAGGATAGAAAAGGCTTTGGTGTGGTGGCAGTTGCCTGCTGTGTAGGTTTGTACTGGCCCGTCATGAGACGCTCTGCCGCCAGTTCCACATTATATCCTGATTGCGAGAGACACGCAGAAAGATCTTTTTCACTAAAATCAGGACAAAAGTTTCGCAGCATGGACAGTTGGCTTACAATGGAGGAAGTAGAGGAAGAGGTGCTAACGGTGCTTCTTTTCTTCTTGACACCACTGCTGCTGCTACTGCTGCTGCTACTACACCCGGAAGGAGTGCGCCTTCCTGCCATTTCTTGTCAGCTGCACTTTTGTTTATTGGAAAGGTAGCTTAAGTTGTAGGTTACGTATCCTGATAGCAACAATAGTTATTCGTAGTTGAGTTCATTAATAATTGTGATGCCAAAAATAATAATAGAGGAATGAAAGAGGAAGGAGGCGCATTGGTTTTGAGAAAAATCAACCCTAACGCTATTGTGTCAACTTTGAAGGCTGTTCAACCGAGTCGGCAGTTCCAACGTTCTCGTCTTCGTCTTCCTCTTCCTCCCATTCCAGCACCAGCTCCAGTGGCGACTCGAATGCTACAGACGATGCTCGACGTTGCACGTTACTAGTCGGCGGCGAAAAGAACGATCGACGTTGCACTGGCCTGCGCTGGTGGTTAGCTACCGAGGACAAGTGTTGCTCCAGCAAGTCAACACCTTCGGCCAATCTCGGTGCGAGGGCGGAGCCGATCAAGAGCTGGACAGGGTGCCATATCAGTAGCAGAGGTAAAATGAACATTCCTGCACGGGGATCATCGCCGTAGACGGCACCAATGAGAGGAATACCAATGGCAACGCTTTTTTGGGTACATCCGTACAATCCCATAACTCTCAGTCTTGGCTCATTGCGAAATAGAATCTTGAGACTGTACCAGGCAAGCAGCATACTGACGAGCAGTATCATCACTTCAGCAACGGCCATACAAAAGATGCCCATTGCACCAGTGTCCAATGACGCAAAGAAGCTTTTACAAAACGCCGTGTACACAATGTACACAAAGGCCCACTCTTGTCCACTTTTGAAATAATTCTTGTATCGCTCCATTAGCTCCACGACAGTGGACGAAAGTTTGAGCAACTGACCCACCAAAGTCGGTACGATGATCCTCAAAACGAGTTTCACAAGTAGATTGGTCGTGATATCTATTGCAGGCTCTACTCCAATGTACAACAGGATCAAGGTCGGCGAGACGACCAGTCCCAGGAGACTACCGATGGCAGCCAACGAGACTGCTGCTCTTTGATCTCCCTTGGCAAATTTCGTCAAGACAATGACCATATTAATCGAAATGGGCATACAGGCGCACACGAACATGCCATCCGTCAATTCTTGTGAAACCAAATTAAATTGTCGTCGCAGAAACAGCGTCGTACCAAAAACCAGCAAGGATGGTACACCAAAATTTAAGACCAATACAAAAGTATTGAAGAAGCAACCTCGTCGTGTGGCGGCAGTATCAGTATTGTTGAGGTCGTGAAATTCGAAGGAAAGACCTGCCATGACAAAAATAAAAACGACAGCTATCCAGGTCGAAGTTATTTCGGGATGCAGGTATGTAGCACCCAGGGGAGGATAGAGCTTGGCAGCCAGTACTGCCATGATAGCTTTCAACAGAAAGGAATTGGCAGAGTAAAAATCATGTAAATTGCGGGTAGTAGTGGATGAATAGGTTGCATCATTCCACGATCGTAACGATATCTCAGCCAGCACATCAGGAACGCTTTCGTTCTCGTTGGTACTTGTATTATTATTATTGTTACTATTACTAGCAGCCGTAGTAGTAGTAGTAACCAAAGGAGTTGTTTCGTCGACAGTCATGCTTTCAAGATAAACATTCGATCCTGGTTCAAGAATTCTTCGACGGCTCCTACTAGCTACCAATAGAGCGCTTTGGTGCGCAGGGAACTAGCTAGTAATACACAGTGAAAATTGTAATACAGTTGCAAGACAAACTTCACAAAGTTGTTGTCTAATAGTAGACTAGTAAAACGAGTGAGAGGATACTAGTCTACCAGTACTTTGTTCATTATGGTATTTTTTCTAATGGCACCATGGAGGAGCAGCATTCGGTTTTTTATTATTATCTTCAACCCTTTATTATGATTGGGTTGGTCAAAATAATACTCGAGTAATAATTGGAAGATTCGTCAACTGTAGTCGGCCCGGGTGGTGGTGGTGGTGGTGGTGGACAGTACAAAGTTTCTCTCCCACAAAGCCAGTAGTGCATTCGCGAGCACGACTCATCAAGACTGTGAATCACAGAAAGACTTTTTCTTTACCGTACTTTTTTAGGCGGGTCTTTCCAAGATCAACAACTATTGTATCTTAATGCAGTAGCTAATTGTAACCAAGGAAAATGTTTGCTTGGTGCTGGAGTAGTCTAGTCAGAAGTCTACTCGTACTCGTTACAAATTAAAAATTATTATTATCTACTTTCTCTGTTGTTCATCTACAGTACCTTCAATTTCCCACGTATTTCCCTTTTTCGTTGTTTCACTCATCAAGAACAATTTTGCTTGACGCAGAAACAATAAGGATCAAAAATGGCAGACGAGAACAACCAGGAGCGAATCAATGACTTTTTGGCGGAAGGAGGGATTGCCATGGTGAGCAACAACAATCAGTCTCTCACCAAGAACAATTCGGAGGCAATGCTGCGTGCTACTAGTACTGTAAGCACCATCGCCAAGAAAAATACAACAAATAATGCAACAACTATCTCAACCACGGCGGCTTCTCATTACAATCACTCGGCAAACGAAACGATGGGAAAGCTACCGTCGTCGGAGCTGCAATGCGACCCTTCTTACACTGCCATTACCTTGAAGACGACGACGGTGTTTGGAAATGCGTCACAGATGAATGGTAGCGCTGCTGCCACAGTTTCAGCTATAAGCCAACATCCTGTTGAAATCGAATCTACCGGAAATGGCACTACAAGAAATAGCAGTCGCAGCAGCAGTAGCAGTAGCAGTTTGCACCATGATCCCTGTTTTGCACTCCTCGCAGCTGCTACCAAGGGAACGAAGATGGGTGTCTCGCACAGCAAAATGACAGATTTGCTCTTGGTACTTCCCACAAAATCTACAACTACTACTGCAACCACTAAAACTCGGGTCTCAAATATCCCTTCCTCCAACATTTTTTTAATGAATACACCTCCTACCAATGTTTTGGAAGTGGAACCTCTCATGAGTCAAATGGTTCCTCAGGGCATTGCCGATGTCATTAATAGGTTTCATAAGGAACTTTCCAAATCAACGCTGCAGGATGCTGCTGCTGCTGCTGCTGCTGCTACCGAGGGTGTAACAAAGTCTGATACGGCAACCGATACAACCCAAACCGGTGTTCCCGATTGGCAGACCTTACCCAAAACACTGACCGGTAAGGTGGCATTCTTTGAAAAAATTATGCACCAAAAGCGAACACCAGTACCGAAATTGGATCCAACGGTAAAGATAAAGGCCGAAGTATCGGACAAGGTAAAATCGGTACACGCACAAGTGCAGACCAGTTTACTGGCACCCAAAGCCAACAGGAAGAAGGAAAATGTCGTACTGCCCAGCAATGTTACACCACTGGCAGTCAAAAAGGAACGAGTTCAGACCTTCTTTCCCAAAAGTGAGGTCGAAAAATCAGATGTGACGCTTGTCAAAAAGACCAATCCTTCGAAATGGGATACAGTAGATACGACTCGTCCATCAACGTTTGAAAACATCGAAGACAGGGAACAAGCAGAAGTCAGCGATGCTCAACCGGATGTTACTGCTGCTGCTACTGATGCTGCTACTGCTACATTGTCCATGATTTCTTCTCCTGCGCCCACCGTGGACAGTTTGGTCTTGGACATGCAGCAGAAATTGGACAATGAGCTTGATGGCTTGAAAAACGAATTTAGCAACTTTGATAATATGGCGAATAATTTGAACAACAAACTCGACAGCACTTTTGCCGCAAATGGGAATTTTGGATCATCATCAGAAGAGTCCATTTTAAGCAATGGCCATTCAAGTGTTGCTGCGGAGACGACGGAAGGCGCTGTTGAAAAAGATGCACTAGAGCTGCACATTACCAAAGGCGACTTGGCTGCCACGGAGGCTCTGGAAGCCACCATTGATCCCGACGTAGCTACAGGAGACTTGGCCGCTACAGAGGCACTCAAGACGGTAATGCCAACGCTTGAACCCGAGATCACGGCGGCTGAGCAAGCCTCGACCAAAACACCCGAACCCGTAGAAAACATTCTAGTTGGAACCATCGATCCCGAAAAGGAGCCAACCAATGGTTCAGAGGTTGACGATGAGACAGTGGGAATAACACCAGAAATGACGGAGACAGTGAAAGAATCTATTATTCCTAGTATTGCCACAGGGGACATGGCAGCTACTGAAGCACTCAAGACTGTAGAAGAAACTCTAGCGGAAAGCAGCAAACCTGATGAAGAGCCAGCAAATGGGTCAGAAGTAAAATCTGTCAGAAATGTTGAAAACGAGCCAGAAATAACCATGACTGAGCCAGTAGGAACTTCCGTCGATCCTGCCAGTACTGGAGATCTTGCTGACTCAGAAGAACCCAAAACAGACAAAGACACGGCAGAGGAGGACGAGAAGGCACAGATGCCCAGTGCTACAACAAATGATGCCGTCAGCGATGGTGTTGCGATAAAGGCGACGAATGCTGTAGAAAGAAATTTTAAAAGTATATCGCAAGATGCCGTTCCGGTGAGCACAGAATCGCCAATCATCGGAAAGATTTCTTCGCCTGTTTCCAAAACCTTGCCTGTCGACGAATTTCCTTCATTGACGAGTACGTCTGCGCAATTAAAGCACTCGTCGATCCCTGAAAAGGAATTCTCCTATGCCCGAGCACTAGCGGAAGGTGAAAAGAAAGAAAAAGAAAAACCATTCAGTCTGCATAAATATCTTCCAAAAACAAGCGAAGTGAACTGCACGAAGACAAAAAAGAAGGAGAAAACAAGTTCTGAACAAGTACTCGGCACTGCTGACGCTAACGATGCCAGCAGCGAAATTTTATTTCATGACAAAGTGCCAATCGCCGAAGAGAACCACACTTCTAGTAGCAGTACTGCCAAGTTATCTGTGCAAGAATCCAAGGACGATTCTCCCAACGATCCTGATTTTACGTCAATTACGAGAAGCTCGAAAAGAAGACAGAACGACGAGGATGATGCCGGGAAGAAAACAGCGCTCCCTCCTATTGCCATGGCAGCTGGCGTTGCCAAGAAAGCTGGTAGCTTGGACAAGGCGACTTTCAACCCCTTTGACGTACTGGTGGAGAATGGCGGCGAATCAGAGTCACCAGAGAAGTCGAAAGTTCCAGCGCAGGTACAATTTACAAAAGGAAAATCTAAAAGGGAGAACGAGGGCAAGAAACAGAAGGTACAAACCCGATCCTTCAAGGCGAAGAAAAAATCTCGTTCTAGCAACAAATCGATTGATTCAGATGACTTCGTCGGATTCGAAACACCACGTTCGACACCTTGGCTGGCTATGCCACTACATTTACTTAACAATCTCGTTCACATTCGACCTGTTTCCTACATCTTTGACGCGATACTCTGGTGCTTGATGCTGGTTATTGGTGGTCCTCTGGCCTCCTTGGGGTTGGTTGTCCTTTCGATTTACAAGCTTCTCCATTGGTTTATGCGTCTCTTTGGGTTTGGGGTAATTGCGCCGAAAACAAAGCCTGGCCAACAACTTGCGGTTGTCGTCACGGGATGCGATTCTGGGTTCGGGCGTGACTTGTCTTTGCAATTGATTGGCGAGGGCTTTATCGTTTTTTGCTGTTGCCTCCGGAAAGAATCAATCAAAGACTATAAGAAGTATGGTAAGCTGGCCGTGCCCATTCAAGTGGACATTACCAGGGACACCGATGTCGACAAGGCTTCCAAAGCTGTCAGGGATTGGTTGGCAAAGGACGAAGACAGGTATTTGCATGCGCTTGTTAACAACGCCGGTATAGGAACACCCGGTTTAGTTGACTGGGCTCCAGTGGCTGATTTTCAAAAGATGATTGATGTAAATTACATTGGAATGGTCCGTTGCTGCAAGAAGTTCCTTCCAATTTTCAAACAGCAAGCCTCGCAAGGAATTTATAATGAAGCCCGGCTTGTAAACATGGTTTCCATGGCTGGAGTCGTAACGGGAGGTTTGTTCAGTGTTGGCTATGAGGCTTCCAAACATGCCGCAGATGCCTTTACCACGAACTTGCGTTTGGAAACAAAGAATTTGGGATTGAAAGTTGTTGTCATCAATCCTTCGTTCCATAGAACCCCGTTGACGAGCACGATGAGTTCGAATCTTCAGAAGTTGTGGCAGTCTTTGTCTCCCGAAAAGCGTGAGGAATACGGCGAAGGCAAGTACTTACTCTCCTTTTGGTCTTTTCCTAGCGCAAAATAGTGCTACTTTCTACTCTCTACATTTGCTCACACGCTGATCTATTTCTTCGCTGTGTTGTGCAGATCATATAAACAAGGCTTGTGAATCATCTGACGTCGCCGAGAACTTGATTAACTGGGATAGCAAAAACGTCGTCCACGCCATGCTACAAGCCTTGACAGACAAATATCCTCCAGCCCGCATATTGGTCGGAGGCGATGCTCGATATGCGTTGATAATAGGTCGAATGCTCCCAACATGGTATAGCTCACGTTTATTGAAGAACAAAACTCCAAGCGTCGCCGCGATGAAAATGACACCGAACTTGAGAAAGGAAGGAACTCAAAAAGCTTCACGTTGATGAGCTACTACTGAACAAATACTCTAGGCGGTACTTTTTTAAATGTACGAGTGCAATCTCGTGTCACGCCACATACTACTAGACTAGTAAAATATGGCGTGTTACTTTTGTCAAAGTTTGTCGGCAGGTCAAAATTGTCAGAATTTTTTACTGCACCGAAATAACAATACTAGTAGCTAATTAGCCAAGCAGTGATAGAATAGGGATGCCCGGGAGAACTTAGACAGACTGGCAATCAGTTCGTATGAGAGACGTTCAGTCATGTATCATTGACACGTATCGATGATGATGTAATCTGCCCATGGGATCTCAACAGGATTCATGACACCCTCGTCATGAGCTATTCCTTCTATCCTTCTGGGCTTCTCACACGAGCAGTCAAAATAAAGAGCTGCATCATCTCTCTCAATCAAGATATTGCCTCCAACAGTAACAGAAATAAGTTGGTTGTGGCTGCCATAATAAAATCTTTGATAAGATTATCTAAAAGGAAGCAACACCATCATTTTTAAACACATTGGATAAAGAGAAATATTTTTCGCAGCCATGGAATTTCGCTCAGAAAACATTCACGTGCAGGTCCAGGCCCCACGCAGCGCCGCTGCTGATGAAATGCTAACCCCTGACGCCCTACGATTCATTGGGTTGCTCTGTGCTAAGTTTGAAGGACGTCGCCAGGAAATCTTGGCAGCTCGCAAGGCTAAAGCCATAGAATACGACGCTGGGGAGCTTCCACATTTTGTCTCCAATAGTGTCGCTGCGAATGATCCATCTTGGCGATGTGCTTCCATTCCGAACGACATCCAGGATCGCCGTGTCGAGATTACGGGACCTGTCGATCGTAAAATGGTGATCAACGGTTTGAACAGCGGAGCTTCCGTCTACATGGCAGATTTTGAAGACTCGACAAGCCCTACTTGGACCAACGTTGTGGAAGGACAGTTGAATTTACGCGATGCTGTTCAAGGAACCATTTCCTTTACCAACCCTACCAATGGCAAGGTATATGCTCTCAATCCCAAGATTGCTACCCTCTTTGTGCGTCCTCGTGGATGGCATTTGAACGAAGCTCATGTTTTAGTCAATGGCAAGGTTGCATCTGGATCTATTTTTGATTTTGCCCTCTACTTGTTCCACAATGCTCACAATTTGAAGGGCAAGGGAACGGCTCCTTACTATTATTTGCCCAAATTGGAGTCTCACTTGGAAGCGCGCTTGTGGAACGATGTCTTTGTGACAGCTCAGCAATATTTGGGCATTCCTGTCGGCACCTGCCGTGCAACTGTTCTCTTGGAAACAATCACTGCGGCTTTTGAGATGGAAGAAATTCTCTACGAGCTTCGTAACCATTCCTTGGGATTGAATTGTGGACGTTGGGATTATCTGTTTTCCTTCATCAAGAAATTCAAGAAGCACGGCGATAAGGTTGCCCCTGATCGATCTCACTTGACCATGAGCACACCTCTTATGGAGTCGTACGTGAAGCGTCTCATTTTCACATGTCACAAACGTGGAACCTTTGCCATGGGAGGAATGTCAGCCTCCATTCCCATCAAGAATGATCCTCGGCGTAATGCTGCCGCTATGAAGAAGGTGGAAGATGATAAGCTTCGTGAAGTCATGGCAGGGCACGATGGAACTTGGGTGGCCCACCCTGCCCTGGTCAAGGTGGCCAAGGATGTCTTTGATCAGCACATGAAGACTCCTAACCAAATTACGAGCAAACCTGGATTGATTGGAGCTTCCATTTCTGAAACGGACTTGCTTCGTCTTCCAAATATCCCTCGTGGCCAGGCCATCACCAGTCAAGGCCTGGAACATGGTATTTCGATTGTCTTAGCCTACACTGAGGCCTGGTTGCGTGGTGTCGGATGTATTCCACTCAACAATGCCATGGAAGATGCTGCTACAGCCGAAATTAGTCGAGCTCAGATTTGGCAATGGCAGTATCAGGGAGTGGCAACGCAAGATGACGGACAAGCCATCACGGCTGAACGCGTTGCTAGTATTGTCGCACGCGAAGTTGATCGTTGTTGTGGTGGAGCCAGTGCCTCCAAAGGCAAATTTCGTTTGGCCGGAAAGCTTGTGGAGAATATGTTGAACAAGGAAGAGTTTGACGACTTTTTGACCACTATTTGCTACCCTCATATTGTGACCACCGTTCACCAAGATGCCATTTCCAAGTTGTAGACGTAGTCCACTTCCCAACAATGGTTCTATGCTAAATGAAAAATTTCTAGCATTGGCTCCCAATACATTTATTCTAAAAATGCGTACCAAACAAGTATTGCAGTACTTCTCAATTCCCTATTATTCTGCCTTTCATTTATTTGCTCCGCCATCGCAACCAGGCTTCCCAGACTAATAGTCCATCTGGGACATAGTCCCATTTATCCCATTGTTCGGCTCCCCCCGACTCGAATCGTTGATTGGTAGGTTGCCTTCCTCTCCATTTGGACTGGATGACGGGGAGCGTCCCTGGCCATTCTTTCTTGGCTAATAGTCTCTGTATGGATAAATCGGCCGAGGCCTCCACAATATCGTATGGTACAAACTCGCCCCAAGATACTTCTTCCTCTTGCCATGATACCGTCTCTGAAGCAGGATCCATGATGTATCGGAAAACAGTAACGACACAGCGGTTATAGGACGTACATACAACACACTTAAACAAAGGATCTGACAGTGCATGGCTTGTTTCATCATCCAGTGCTCGCGATAAACCCAATTCTTCTGCCACTTCGCGTGCTGCCGTCAATCTGGCGTCCTCGCCAGATCCAGAGACACCACCACAAAACATATCGTACATGCCAGGAAAGATTCGTTTAGAATCGGTCCGCCGGTGAACGTAGAGCTCCGAAAATTCAGCATCTTTGGATACGATAACACCAATCCCTCGATGAAGGATATTAAAAGAATGAACCAAACTTCGAGGCACCATGCCCAAAACCGCACCTTCTTGGTCTACCATGTCTACAATTTCTGCATCAGATTCGAAAAACTGTTGGATTCCTTCCACAGTGCAGGAAATATCAGTAACGATTTCTTCTTCTACCCCCGAACTTGATATCAGCTTGAAGTTCCAGCCTGCGTCTAAGCCCACACCGGAAGCTACGGATTGAGCCATGATTTTGGCCAATGTAGATATCATTTCATCTTGGTCTGGCGAAGATTGGCTCGCAACCCTGACAGTGATGACATTTTTCTCTGCATAACATTCCAAGACAAATGCAGTAGGTGCTACCAACCTTTGCTGGCCTTCCAAATGGAGCGCCCGCCATGATTTGGCGCTCGAGGAAAGTTCCTCGTCGGACACCACATTATCAATCTCAAATAAGGACCAGATCAACTTGTCCGTGTTTTCTTCTTCCTGTCCTTGAGATATTTTGACCACAAAAGACGAAATGAGAGAAGTCTGGTGTGGTGTAGCATCTGAATCGGTGTTCATTGAGCTGTGCAGTTGTGTACCTCCTCCTCGAGTCCTCGGCAATACAACAGGTCGGAAGGCGGATATTAAGGTACAAGGTTGTTGCGAGACAAGCAATAATGCCAATACTTTTAGATAAGTTGACAATATCATTCTTTACGCTTAAGTGTGTTGGTTGATATAGTTATTGTGTTGTTTGCGTGGATTTACTGTGCTTGAGATGTTGAGACAGATAGGCCTGTCAGCGTGCGGCTATGGGCGATCAAAAAGATGTACCTCTAAAATTGATCAAGTGAGCGACCAGGCTTTTTTCCTTAATATAAAATTTAAGCGCGGTTAATTATTATTTTGGTCTGGGTAAAAAATCTTGACGGAGCATTTATTTTTTGTTGACCAATTGGACAATCTTTGACTTTAGTTACACATCGCTTGTTTCCTTCGCTTGCTTCGAGGTAGACAGCACAAACAGCCTAATTTTTAAAAGCAGGAACTGTCCAGCCCACCATCCTGGCGCCACACGGAATCTTGCAACTCGTTCGACGACCGTCAAATTTCCTTGATGTGAAGCAACCAATGGCGAAAAACATGATTTATAAAATATAATGATAAAATATGCCGAAGGCATGTTCTAGGACTTTCGCCTGCGTTTCTTGTTCTCGTGGTCGGAGTTGATATTCTTTCCATTCTTTGCTTCTTGTCTCCGACCCTTTCCTTTGCCTTTCGTCCTTGCTTCGTGGCTGAATTTGGACATGACAAAGTTCTTCTTCCTCTTTTTCTCAATATTTGTAGAACCACCAGTGCGGGATTGGGATTCAAACTTTTCACGGCCCTCCAGTACTTTGCCCAGTCGTTCCGCTTTTGAAGCACGCTTTTTTGTAGCTGTGGCCATGATATCAATTGGATTAACACGACCGTTGACTTCGATATGGTCTTTTTCATCGTCATCGCTGCCGGATCCATCGTCATCGCTGAGCTCTTCAAAGCCATCTCCTTTCGCCAGTGCCCGTTTTCTTCGAGCAGCCTCACGAGGATCGCGCTTTGCCCGCCTTTCACGTTCTACAAGTTTTTTCATCTTGGCAAAGTCTGCGGCGGTAAAGTTACGGGTGGCAGATACTTCCATTCGCAACTTTGCTCGCTCCTCGGGTGTCATTTTGGAGAGATCAATTACCGCGTTATCATCGTCTTGGCCGTCATTATCGCCTGCTTCTTCACTGCCATCTTTAGGCTTGATTGAGCTCTGAGCTTGCTGCTGCTTGGCCTCTGGGGCCAATAACATCAAATCTGGAGCTTCATCATCAGAGTCCTCTACTTCTTCCTCGGGGGCCTCTCCTTCACTGTCGCTGTCAACTTCGTCAGCTTCCTGTGCTTTCATTCTCTTCAAATGAGCTGCCTTTTGCGATTCATACTCCACTAAAAGATCAGCACCGTCCACACCAGCCGATACCTTGTCATCGCCAAAACGTCGTGGCTTTTCGCCGTGCTTGTGAAGGGCCGATCCCTTTAATCCACGATTCTTGCTCTGCAAAAGGCCAGGGTTCACTTCTCTCACAAAGTTGGTCCATCCCTTTCCTGCAATGGATATGGACCGATCCCGGTGATTGGAGAAACCCGACAAGTCGCGCGCAAACGCTTCAATATCCATAACGGTACTACCACTGGATGCATTCGATTCTTCGACCGACATGACGGCAGGTACTCGAGCACAAATGGCACGGGCTGCGTTGATGCCTACCGCGATTTGCTCTTCCGAGCATCGCTCCGTGATAAAGTTGTGAGCAATGGTTTTCAAGAGTCCGTACACTTCTTCGGGAGGAACGTGTTCGTGACAAGCCTGTACCGTGTGCGCCAAAATTGCCGTCACGTCACGTTGATGTCCTCCCATGTACTTTTGTAAAAAGGGGTACAATGGCAACATAATCAAATCGTGATTACCCACCAGGCGCGTGATAAAGTTAATCATCAGTAGTTTGGTCTCGTACTTGTAGGATTTTCCGGCATTGCGGACCCGCTGAAAGACAGACTCTGCCAGACCCTGCGGATCGTGGATTAACTCAATGGCAGGATAGAGCTTCTTGGCTTCCTGCGTTCCCTTATCTTCGGCCACCTCTTCCAGCCAATCGACCCCGTCCATACCTTCGCGTTTCTTTTGATGTTTGAGACGATTCTTGACTTGTCGCTTAACGTGTCGCAGACGCGACTGTGTCTTTCGGGAATGCAAATGAAAATCGATTTGGTTCTTTTCGAACCATTCGCCTTCCTCCTCTTCTTTGGCAATCCGCGCCATTTGCTCTTCAATGTTGAGAAAGAATCGAATGGCCCGACTCATGACGGTGGTATTCTTGCACTGGACCGCCGATGTTAAAATGGCCACGGTCCTTTCATCCGTCCACACTTGACGTCTGTATAATTCGCACACCATATCGGTGGCTCGCTTGGCTGCTACATCAGTGGCAGCATCGGCCACACTACCGTCGCTCGATTGACCGGTCGATGCTTGTCCGTGGGTGCTCACGACTCGGTGCAGAAAGGATTGAATGGCTCGATTGACCTTGTCGTCTCGCTTCCCCTTTTTGTTAATGTTGCGAATGTCATTGACAATGTGTTTGTAAAGCTGTTCGCGCAAGCCCTTGTCAGGAACGACCGCCATGACACGAAAGAACAATTCCAGAATTTCGAGGGGTTCCACGGCACCCTTGTTTCTCATTAAAATCAGAGCCGAGACACAAGCTTTGCGGATATCGCGATGCAATTGCAACGCCCACGTCGACATGCTGGTGACATTGGCCACACTTTGTTGTAAATCTTCTTTAGAAGGAGCGCGATCTTTAGGTTTTGGGCCTGTCATTGTCGTCGAAATTGTTTTGCTGGTGGCGGCGGCTGCCGATTTTTGACCCAACAATAAATCCTTCAACAGTTGGGCAATTCGATCCGACTCGGTTCCCTTGTACGAGCTCGAAGAAACTGCTGCGGCAAATTGGATCAGCTCTACAAGACGGGGAGATGGATCCGACAAGGGCGAGAGAACCAGAATACCGCACTCCGATTCCAAACGACGAATTTGAGCATCGTAGTCTTCCCTGTATCCTTCCGGATCTCGCTTGCACAGATTCTGTAACTGCGAGAGCTTGAGAGTAACATCGACACGCGTTCCTGCGCCCGTGGAAATTCCTGTTCCGACCATGATAGTACTGTAGTACGCAATGGACAGCACCAATATGAACGAGTCTGTTGTCTGTACAGGACGGGGTCAACCAAAAAAAGGGGAGAAAATAGTTGAATACTGGCTTGGTAGTCTAGCGTCTAGCTAGTAGGTCTATGCAGAATGCAGAAAGGGAAAAGGAGATGAAGCAGATATTTATTATTGGTGTGTTGTTATTAGGATGTTTGGTTGGTCGCCTGAAAGCTCTAATCCTAATGAAATCATGTATGTGATAGGGAAAATATCAGGTTATGAGACGAACGTTAAGCTCGTCATTCTTACTCGTATGGCTAGCTAGAGTAGTAGGATGCTTTTTTTCCTCGGTCAGGATGCTTTTTTTCTTCGGTTACTAGACTAGTTGCAGCAGCAGACGATCTAATACTCGTACTCGTACATCGTACATAGTAATAATACTTCCATCACTTCTTCCTCTTTCCATCATCTCACACTTTTTAAGACACACACACCGTATGAACGGTCCCTACAAGTATGATATAGCAGCAGCACACTCACTCACATGCCAGCAGCAACACGTTCCATGGAAGAACCATCGTTATTCAATAGTCGTATGCGTAGTGGCATGAATCACGATCGACATGATACACCAACAGCAACATTCCAAGATGCACCACAGCAACCGTCGGAGGATCCAATGGCCTTCGCGGACAAAAATCGCACCAAAAAATACCAGTCACTGGATGTAGACGAAGAACAAGAAGACACTTTGAATTCTTCAACAACATCAAGACGACGACCACCTACTACTACTACTACTACTACTACTACTACACCGAAAGATGCCAAACGTCGCTTCGTTTTGTTGGCGACACTCGCTGTAGTGTTAACCATTACGTGTCCTGGTACTCGTACAACTACTACGGTAGTTACATGGATAAAAGCCATTCTCGTTTATGCATCGACACTCATTTCCTTTTATAGTCTCTGTGGAAGCAATCCAGGATACGTTAAAGATGCTGCCGATATTTTGGAAGATGGAACGTTGTTGGATCATGCGCAAGATCGTGATGCAGCAGTGGAACAAACCAATATCATCAACAGCGACAGCAACAACAGCAACAACGACCGTGACAGTTCAAGTAGTACATATGACAGCAAAAATCATCGAACCGCTCATGAGCGATCCATGTCATCCGAGGTCATTGTTTCCACAAATACATCCTTCGTGGCGTTGGATGAAAGTAATGACAGCAACACTACTACTACTAGTGGTAGTGTGGTACCCAGTAGTACCTTTCAAGGAACCCGAAGAAGATATTGTCCTACATGTCGAGTCTCTCCTCCCTTGCGATCACATCACTGCAAACAATGTGATTTATGCGTGGCAACCTTTGATCATCACTGTGCGTTTGTTGGAACGTGTATTGGAGAACGGAACCATACGCGATTTTGGTGGTACCTTCTGATACAAGCGGTTGGATTTTCCATCTTGTGTCAGCATGTGGGATTGTCTCGTTGGGGACTTTCGACAATTATCGTATCTGGTGGTAATGGCAGTGGTGATTATCCCTTGTGGGATGTTCTTCGCGTAGTAGCTACCAAATGTTACCTTTATCCACTTCGATTTTTCGCCTGGACTATGCTTGTTTTTCATACCTACATGGCTCTGACCAATACGACAACTTTTGAATTATCCAAGGGATCGCGCCATATTGATTATCTAAAAGGCACCAAACTGTGTGATTTGCCATTTAGCAAGGTAAATTGCCAACTCTTTTTTGCTCAACAACTCGTTTGTGGGTCATGTCACATTTCTTTAAACCATTTGCAGCATGACTGACGTTTTTGCCTGTCAATTCTCTCAACCGACACAAAGGGTCTGATTGGTAATATACTTCTATTTTGCTTTCAGAGAGATGATGTTTGTACTAGGCCAGGGCAATTCGCTAGCTGGTGTCTCGCAGATAGACAGTCTTCGTCGACAAAAATTTGGCAACCAATTATCTGGTTGCCTCCTGGAAAAATCGATCGAGAATCGGAAAATTGCTGGGAACATCCCTGGGAAAACAAATACTGGTCCTGTTGTTGACCTATTGCACTGGTGAAAAGGTGAGTTTGTCATTATTCCAACTTGACTGCGACAATGCCTTACGAAAAACTGCAGATTGTATCTCCGGCCCAGTCTTGCACGTCTCTCCTTTTGGGATAGGCGGTGGCTGGATCGGTCAAAACATTTGCTACAAGAATCTGGAATGTCAATATAGTTGGACTGTATACCCCTTTTGCTGTGGTAGATGGTCCTGGATGACGTCCTACAGTTAACAAACGCTTCAAATGTCTAAGTTTCGAGTGGCTCAAGATTTATCGCTCACATCCATTTTGTATTTTACTTATTTTGTTTCCTGCGGCAACAGGCTGTCCCCAAGAAAATAATTGTCTTTATATGCAGAGCAATCGACTCTCGCAGGGCCAAACAATCCATGCAGTCTTGCTGCTGCAATATTCGATTACGTCCATGTTGAGTATTTGCCTACTGGCTTCATTCTTCGTCTCCTCGGAGTTAAGGTGGTTCTACGGAGTGCTGGTACGGCGGCGTTGACACTAACCAGCTGTCTCAGTTGTTAGTCTCTTTCTCGTAAGTCGCGGTCAGCAGTACTTGTACCTTCCGATTTTTTCCTCCAGTGTTCCGTCAAACCTCTCCAGATAACAGTGAAAACGAGGGACTGCAAGGCATTCGCATACAGTCGCGTTCGCAGACCGCGTCCAAATAATCCTGTCCAGCCATCGGCTGCAAGAACCATTCGTATTGTTTCAAAATAGCTTACGGCATGTTTGGATCCCATACTTTGTTTCATAGTTTTAATAACACGAACCGAGTTGACGATGGTATCACTGACAAAGCTTGCAACTACACCAATTCCTGCGTTTCTCAAAAGTTTGTTAGAAACGACAGAATGAACAAATGAACTATTGTTCAGTAGATTGAAGGTATAGAACCTGATATAGTGGCAATGGTAGGCATGATAGGTATAAGAAATAATGATTCCCACTGAACACAACATAACAACACAGTAAACAACTACTTACCATGGATAATGAGCCATGGCAGACGATAGTGCCATGGCCAGAGATCCTTGAAACAAGACTCCAATCTTTCCTGCCTTGACTCTCCGCACAAGTGATTTGAAGCCTTCTACCGAATCAACCTGCAAAACTGTCTTGCAGGTATCCACCGGCATGAGCAAAATACGAATAAATCCTACTACAATGCTGGCGACCACTGTCGTTCTTGCCGGACCCCAATCCTTTGTGGCCTTTAGTCCTGCCAAGAGAGTTTCCACACCATCATTGGAGGCAGTACTGGCAAATCTTGACAAAGGTGCCTGAACAAGGGCAAACCAAACTCCTCGGTAAAACCGGGCAATGCCACCTTCATTTCTCAACGTTACCAGTGCTTCACGAAAGGTTGTTCCGTAACGGCACTGGTAATTGATAATGGTTCGCAGCCACATTAACGAAAGTACCTGAAAGATTCCTGCAATGAATCCAGGAATACCCCCACCCAGTCCCTTTTTTCCAGCCTTCAAAAGAAGTTGATTGAGAGTCAAGGGTCTATTTTTACTAGAATCGTCGTTCATTCGTAATAATTGATTGGAACTGACTTTGTGCTGTTGTTTGTCGAGTTCTTTAGTCGGTTGTTCCTGTTGATGTCGAACTTCCTCGGCTGCGTGTGCTACCGGCAAAATGGTAAGGAACGTATTTCGTTGTCGAGGTTGAGGTGGTGAATGGAGGAGTATGACCGAAAGACACACTGCCATCAAGCGCTGGGATGATGTGCTCCAGTGTTGTTGTCTCCTCCTCCGAGACATGGAGCGATGTCTCATAATGGGTTGTTCTTGACGGGACACTATTTGCTCCTGGTGTGACAATCTTTCCCAGGTTGTAGATACAGTACGCTTTGCTGTCTGTAAGTGCTTCATCATCACAGTACTCAAGCCACTTGTGATGTTGCAATTCAGCTCAAGTATTTCAATCTGAAGGTGCTTTTTATGGGAAATAATGGAGGAAAATAAAATTCCGACCCAAGAGAGAACCAAAAAGAGGAACTGCATAGCCAGTACGACGACAGTATCTCGTGGAAAGTGCACCGGCCACCACCGCACTGCAAGACAAACAATAATAATGGCCAAGAAGAAATAACCCCCGATCAACACTATTCCCAAGTTTCTCATTCTCTCAGAGAAGACATTTCTTTCTTCCATGACAACTATTGCGACAGGCGAGACACTCGTGTTAATAATGTTGTCAGTGCTCATCTTTCGAATGTTTCTATGATAAAAAATAATAATAATAGTAATGATAAGAATACAGCTGTACTATGTGAAAATGCCGACCAGTTGAACAGGAGAGAAAAGAGTATGGCACACTACAAAAAATAATAATCGTAAAAGCTCGGGAGAGCACTTTTGAAAGAAGATACGGAAGAACGACAGACACGCGTTGATCTACGGTTAAGTTACTTAAATAATAACAATGAATAGAAAAGGCACTTTTACTTCCTCCAACGCCTGTCGCTGGCACCCAAGCAGGCAAGCTGCTGTGACACAGTAGTTTGCCACCATTAGTAGCTAGTATTAGTATTTGTGTGTGGTGGTGCGCGTCAAGCCGTACTAAAATATGTGTTCCGGAGTATGTAGTAGTATCTTATTATCACCAAAGAACGACTTACACTATTATTGAATTTCGCAAACCTAAAGCCAATGTCGGGCAAGACCAGTTACTGTACACAATGATCTTATTTGCTGTTTTCGTTTTGCCATAGGAGCTGCGCAAAGGTGGATTTTAAAAAGAGTCCTTGGAAGCGGTAGGATATGATGATGCAAAGGAGTGTCAACGAGGACGGTTTGTTGCGAACGGGCGAGCACTCCGATGATCTTGGACTGCAGATTCCTGCGTAAATGGACTCAATATTATTTGATAGTTGGAGCAGCCACGTGCCTTTTCTCATTGAGGCTCGCTCGGTACCAGTAGAGTTTGCAAGAAAACAACGCGTGCGCTTTCTAAAAAGGCTTTGGGCTCTCAAAAGTCCGCGCGAAGAAATGGAAAAAAGTACCATAATATTAATATAACCATGCTGGTAGACTAGCGTTGATGTGACATCTTACAGTTCTTCCTACCCCTACCCCCGCATTGCATGCGGTCCCTGTGCGTCTACATGCTGTTTCTTCCACTAATTTTATTAGGAGGTCGGGTGAGAGTGTTGTGAACTACCGGATCAACATTTACTACATACAGCCCGACTTTAGGTGTTTATGCAAGATCGAATCAACATCTGCTACATTAGTCCGACTTTATAGGTATTTACGCAAAAACGAGAAATGTGATGGCATTGTAGAACTGATGGACGTGTCATTCGGTCCTGTGATATCTGGTTTCTGTGTTCCATCTTTTATGATGGCAGGTCATGCCCGGAGAATACCGCGTTCCCTCTACACTGCTGTTGAGAAGCATGGTGCACATTACACCAACACAGCAGCAGGCTCTGAACAGAAAATCGTACTTGCTGAATTTCATGTTTTGCTTGTGTACCGTACTCTAGAAAGTGTGACTTCTATTCAAAAAGGCCAGCAAACCAAATAATCTATCATTACAGTGGTATCGACAAACAAACAGGAGTGATGCGGTGAATATTCCTAAAATTTAGTTTAGTATTCCAAGTTAATTGCAACACAAAATATAAGAAAGCTTGCAAAATATGACCCATTTCGTCCTCTAACCATCACACACTGCTCCACTACTCCGTTGGCGCTCTGGTAGCTTTTTTCTTCACCTTACACCGGGTCCAAGTTGAAATTGAAATAACTAAAAGATAAAAAGCGTCAAGACGTCAAGACCAGTTTAAATATCATCGGGGAAGATCGATGCAATCAGTCCTGGCCAGATTCGAACAGCTTAACTCTCATCCCACATCTTTTGATCGTACCCAAGAACCTTGGCAGCTTCCTGTTGCTCCGGGGTAAGCTCATCCCAATCGTAATCCTCTGTCTCGGGTTCCTTGTCATTGTCCCAGATTTTCTTGTCATAACCAAGCTTCTTGGCTGCTTCTTGTACTTCTTTGGGAAGCTCGTTCCAGTCGTAATCGTCGTATTTGCAGGGCATGGTGAAGGTTGAATGTAGTATTATGCTCTGTAATGGTCTAAAAAAATCTGCTTGCTACTGTTGTTATGACGAGCTCGCACTGATGAACATTCCACAAGAAAAAAATTACCAGCTCGGAGCACGGAGTACTACTACTATTACTCGAGGAGGGGGCCAGTGAAAAAGGTGTACTTGGGTGTACTTTTTTGGTGTACCAGTGAAAAAGGTGTACTAATTCTAACCCTAAACGGTGAAAAAGGTGTACTTTTTTCTTTAACCAAAATAAAATG
>Ga0100391_1001346_pt1 | contig 27500 bp, 32 predicted proteins | sample CryGeymeta201515_FD_81541 | JGI IMG/M metagenome (GOLD analysis project Ga0100391, IMG submission 81541) | Groundwater microbial communities from Crystal Geyser aquifers in Utah, USA - Crystal Geyser metaG 2015-15 | ecosystem: Environmental > Aquatic > Deep subsurface > Groundwater | place: USA... | reverse complement strand
GCCATTGTCTGGCAAGCATCGAGAATCACTATTCCACCTACAGAGTGGATATTTTTGATAATCTTTCTTAAATTTAACAATTCCCTACCATCTATATTAGAAGTAGTATTGACAACTAGAACTGATTTTATAAAATCTTTTTTTGTATAAATTAGCTCACCATTTTCTTGTCTTTTTAAGATAATCCTCTTTTTATTTTGAACTTCTGCTATCTTCATAACTGGCAAAAAAACTGAATTGTGTTCTATTTCAGAAGTAACAATTTGATCATAATCATCCCAATTTAGACCCCATAAAATTTGATTTATACCACTGGTTGTATTAAGTCCAAAAAAAGTTGAGTATTCTTTTCTTGATAAAAGCAACATATCTAATATTCCATTTCTAACATCTTGAATTCTTTGATCGACAATCTCAGCCCATTTATAAGAGGATCTTCCTCCACAAGCATTATTTTTTGTATAATACTCCATCTCTGAGTCTATAACTGATTTTGGTCTTAGTGTCTGACAAGCAGTATCAAAATAATAATCACTATCTGATAAATATCTAAATTCTGATAATCTTTCTTTACTATCAGAATTTATTTTTTTCTTATCTTTTTTTCGGAACAAATCTAACATATATTTATTATTTAAAAGCTGGTTAATTATTTTATATTCCAATAATTAATTTTATTATATCCAATTATACTTTTATTTACAAGAGTACAAAAAAGTAGACCAAATTAATAATCTACTTTTTTTTGGCGGAAGTGAGAGGATTCGAACCTCTGATAGAGTTTCCCCTATAACGGTTTTCAAGACCGTCGCCTTCAACCACTCAGCCACACTTCCTAATTTAGAATAAAGATAACTATGTTATTATATCTAAATTTAAGATTTTTTACAATACTAAATTAAAAAAATAGATTATCCTTAGATAATCCATTTTATATGTTTAAATATATTATTAATCTTTAGATATTTTTTATTTCTAATTTAGAAGCCAAATTAGAAAGTTTTTTTTCAAGATATTCTATTTTATAATCTCTCACTATATTAGTTTTATTAATTTTAATAAAACAATACTTTTCATAATCACTTAAATCCTGATTATTAACAACTTTATTAATAATCTTTAGAATATCTTCTCTCCAAATACCTCTTACTTCATACAAGAGATCTTGGAAATACATCTGATCTTGATTAATTTTATTCAAAAAAGATTCCCACATAATCCACTCCTACAAAAACTTCCATTACATTATAGCATGTTTTTTTATAATGAAAAGATCTATATCCAAAAAATCATTCAGGAACTTCTAGTTGATCCGAAAGACCATCTGGAGGCTTACCAGAAGGATTATCTATAGCCATTTTGACTCCTTGATATGCATTAATAACTGTTTGAGTCACTCTAAATGCAATAATTCCTGGACTTGCTATCTGAGCCATAGCATAGCCAAGAATCATACCATTTAACAAAGTATTAGATAATAAATTATTAAACATATTTATCTTAAATTTCTATAAGGTACAAGTCTATTATACAACAATTTAATACATATTTCAATTTTTGGTCTCTATACAAACATTACAAACATTACAAACATTAATTAAAAATCATTCTAACTTTATTTTATCAAAAAATTAGTATATAATGTAAATATAAAAATTAATTAAAGTTATAAAGTATATGCCTAAATATAATTTAGATACAAAAAGACATACTGGTGCACATATTCTTGCTACAGCGATTTTTGATATGTTTCCTGATGCTCAATTTGGAGTAGGACCTACTACAGAAAATGGGTTTTATTATGATGTTTTATTACCAAGAACTCTTATACCTGAAGATTTGGAAATACTACAAGACAAGATGAAAGATATTATCAAACAAAATTTCTCTGTTGAAAAATCAGAAATGGATATTGAAGAAGCTATCAATCACTTCAAAAAAGCGGGTCAAATTTTAAAAGTAGAGTTATTAGCTGATTTAAAAAATCATGGAACTACAAATGCATCCGAAATTTATGGAGATAATACAAAACTCAATGAAGAAATTTCTTCTGTATCTGTTTATAAAATAAATAATTTTGTTGACCTTTGTCGTGGTCCACACATTGAATCTACAGGTCAAATTGATATTAATTCCTTCAAATTAGATAAAATTTCTGGAGCATATTTTAGAGGAGATGCCAAAAGACAATCCTTGCAAAGAATATATGGATTAATGTTTAATAATAAGAAAGAACTATCTGAATTTATAAATAATAGAGAAGAAGCAAAAAAAAGAGATCATAGGACTTTAGGCCAACAATTAGAAGTATTTATGATAAGTGAAGATGTAGGTTCTGGGCTTCCTTTATATTTACCAAATGGGGCTATTATAAGACAATTGTTAGAAAAATATTGTTATCAAGAAGCTAAAAAATCTGGTTATCAATATGTATATACTCCTCATATTGCAAAATCTGATTTATTTAGTAAAAGTGGTCACTTAGATCATTATGCTGAGAGTATGTTTGCTCCAATTGATATGACCAATTTAAAAGGAGATGGGAAAGATGAAAATGGACAAAGTGAAAAATTTTATCTAAAACCGATGAATTGCCCAATGCATCATCAAATTTATCTTAACAAACCTAGATCTTATAGAGATCTACCTTATAGACTATATGAATATGGTACCGTCTATAGATATGAAGAAAGTGGAACTTTGACTGGAATGATAAGAGTTAGAGGATTCACCCAAAATGATGCCCATGTATATTGTGAGACTAACCAACTCAAAGATGTTATAGAAGAAGCTTTAACTAGATTTACCAAAGCTTATAATGACATAGGAATTAAAGACTATAAAATTAGATTCAGTCTACCTGACTTTGTTAATGATAAAGAAAAATATGGAGAAGAGACAAAAGAATGGAGAGAATCTGTTAATGCTATGAGACAAGCTCTTGATGAACTATCTGTAGATTACTATGAAGCTATAGGAGAAGCTGCTTTTTATGGACCTAAAATTGATATTCAAGTTAAAAATGTTAATGGGAAAGAAGATTCATTATCTACAATACAAGTAGATTATTCTATTGCACCTAAATTTGGTATAACTTATATAAATGATCAAGGAATAGAAACTACTCCAGCTATTATTCATATGGCTTTAATGGGTAGTATAGATAGATTTATGGCCTTTATGTTAGAAATGACAGCAGGAAGACTACCTTTTTGGATATCACCTGTTCAAATAAAAATACTAACTATAAATGACAAAGTAAATGATTATGTAGATAAAATTAAAGAGGTTTTAGATGAAACAGTACTAATGAAACCTCTAAAATATAATGAGATTCGATATGAAATTGACAATAGACCTGAATCTCTTGGTAAAAAAATTAGAGAAGCTGAGTTAGAAAAAATACCTGTTATTATGATTGTTGGGCCAAAAGATATGGAATTAAATCAAGTAAGTGTAAGGACCCAAAGTGGTGAGGAAAAAATCCAACTAGATAAACTAGCTGATTTTTTAACTAAAACATAAATCTTTTACTATAATATAAAAAGAGCATCACAATGATGATGCTCTTAGGATTTGATTTTATTCTACTGGAAAATATTTCTCTAATTTTACAGTTAATTCATATAAATTAATTGTAAAATATTTTAACAACTTTAATAAAATTAATATCATTAAAGTTGTTATTATTTGTTGGAACATTATTGAACATATATAAGACATAATGCCTATAATGAGAACAAGTCCTAAAAAACAATATATATATTTCTTAATATATATTGTTTTTTCTTGTTTCATTATTCTAACTCTTTCCAATAATAAAGTCTCAAAACTCAGTATCATAATATTTATACAAAAATTAATGTACCTGTATTTTATACCATATAAAAATTAGATTGTCAATTCAATTAGACTTTTTTTAAAATATAATTTTTTCTAAGAGTAATGATTTTTTAGCATTTGTAAAAAATATCTTCTCTTTAATTATTTGTATCTGCTCTAATTTTTTTAGTGAATAAATATGATTATTCTGCTTGACAAAGTTTTTGATTAATACTTGTAGATCATAATCTAGGATATATTCTGATAAGTATTTTAGATAAAGACTATTATCAATATAATATAAGTATACTAACCTATAGACTGATTCATATACCCAAATAATATCTCCTAATTCCTTATAAGAGAGATTAGATATTCTCTCAATATATTTATTTTTAAAAACTAAAAGTTGATTATATATTTCTAAATAATCAATAAATTTTTGTTTTAATGAATCTAATTCTATATCAATAAATCCCATTCTTAAATCTTTTATTTCTAAACTAGGTTTAATCTTAACAGAATGGCTTCTAGATTTAATTGTATTTAATAAATTATTATAATTGGAAACTAAAAATATTATAGAGCTTTTTTTGGGTTCTTCAATCGATTTTAAAATTAAATTTTGAGATTCTAAACTTAAAAAATCAGCATCATAAATTATTAAAACTTTTTTATCACCAATTAAAGGTGATTGTTCTAAAAATATTTTTGCCTTTTCAACCTCATATTTTTCAATTTTAGATTTTTCATTATTTAAAGAAACAGACATTTTATTTGTCTTTAAATAATTTTTTGGTAAAATATTTTCTAATACTCTATCTACAAAATAAAGTTGCCCTGCTCCATATGTTCCAGATATAAGAAAAGTTTGTGGTAAATTATTATTTTTTATACCTTCAACAAAAGAGTTTATTTGATCTTTGTTGTTCATTTTATAGTAATTAATTTACTTAAATTTATATTTTTTCTTCAACCAGATTTTTAATCTTTTTTATAAAAACATCTGTACCAAATTCTTCTGCTCTTTTTCTAATAATATCAGGATTATATTTATCTTCATTCTCTATAATTCTCCTTACTCCATCAGCTAGTAATTCCACTATTGGTGAATCAAAGAACTCTCCAGTAACCCCTTCTATAACTGTTTCAGTGGCTCCACCTTGGCGGTAAGCTAAGACTGGTTTACCAGCAGCCATAGCTTCCACTGGAGCTATTCCAAAATCATCTTTCCCTGCAAATATAAATGCTCTACAGTTCTGATAATATTTAACTATCTCATCATCATTTAAGAATCCTTTAAATTTTATATTAGATTCTGATAATTTTTCTAATCTTTTTTTATCAGGTCCATCTCCAATAATAACTAAAGGTAATCCTAATTTATTAAATGCCTCTATTGCAACATCTATTTTTTTATAAGGAGTTAGTTGTGATACAATCAAAAAAAACCCTTTATTATCTTTAGTAGGCTTAATTCTATTAACATCAACTGGTGGATAAATTAAAATTGAGTCTTTACGATAATATTTTTTAATTCGAGCTTGTGTAGTCCTTGAATTAGCAATCAATATATCTACTCTATCTACAGCTTGTCTATCCCATTGTCTTAAATAATGAGCTAATAGTGAAATCCAAAAATTAATAAACCAACCTTTTTTTTGATCTTTTTTATAAGTAAAAAATTCATCCCAAATAAATGTAGTTGGAGCATGACAATAAGAAATATGTTTTGTATTAGAGTTTATCACTACTCCCTTAGCAAAAGAATTTGTACTAGAAATAATTAAATCGTATTGAGATAAATCAAAAGACTCTATTACTGTAGGATAAAGAAAGCCTAAAAATTTAGGTCTATTTCTCAAAAATTTAGGTAACTTCTGTAGAAAACTAGTATGAACCTTTTTTTTAGGAAAAACTTTACTAACTCTATCATTATATAAAAGTGTATAAATATCTGCTTCTGGATAAATATCCCATAATTGCTTTAAAACCCTTTCTGCTCCACCTAAACGAGTCAAATATTCATGAACTAAGGCTATCTTTTTCATAATAGTCCATCTATATTTTCTTTATTACTTTTTCTTTTCATCAAAGGAAATGCTGTAGTTTCTCTAATAGGTTTTTGCATCAACATACTAAACAATCTTTCAGAATAAGCAAATCCACAAGTTGGAGGCATTCCATATTCCAAAGCTTCCACAAAATCGTAGTCTATCATCATAGCTTCATTATCACCATTCTCCCTTAGAGATTGTTGTTCCTCAAATCTTTCTAATTGATCTATAGGGTCATTTAGCTCAGCAAATCCATTTGATAACTCAGATCCATAAGCAACTAATTGTGATCTCAAAGTTAATTTTTTATTCAAGGGATTTCTCTTAGATAAAGGCGAAAGTTCTACAGGATGATCAATTAGCCAAACTGGTTCAATACATTTTGGTCTTGCTGTTTTTTTGTAAATGAGATCTACTAATCTACCATAACCATCAGACTTATTGTATTTTAATCCTAAGGATTTTGCTAAATCTCGTAATTTTTCAATAGTATCATAATCTTTTAAAGAGATATTTGCATATTTTTCTACAAAATCATAGTATGAGATTTTAGGCCAAGTTACTCCCCAGTCAATTTTTTTTCCATCTTTCTCCAAAATCAAAGTACCAAAAGTTTCATTAATAACATACTTTATTAAATCTTCTGTAAAACTAACCATTTCATCAAAACTAGAGTAAGCCCAATAAAATTCCATCTGGATATATTCCTGTAGATGTTCAGCATCAATTCCCTCATTTCTAAAGTTTTTATCAATATCAAAGACTTTCTCAAAACCACCAACTATATACCTTTTTAGGTGCAACTCAGAACTAATCCTTAAATAAAAATCTTCATCTAAAGCATTGTGATGAGTAACAAATGGTTCAGCCTCAGCTCCACCAGTAGTATGTTCCATCGTTGGTGCTTGTAATTCCAAAAAACCATTATCTAACATAAACTTCCTTGTTGACTGCCAAAATATACTTTTCATTCTAAATATTTCTCTCACTTCCGTATTGAGCTTCATGTCAATATATCTCTTACGATATTTTAATTCAGTATCTTCAAATTTTTCTGGTAAAGACCTCAAAGCTTTAGTCAAAATTTTGTACTCTTCCACAAAAAGACTTTTTTCTCCCCTTTGAGATTTTTCTAATTTACCAGTAGCTTCTATATAATCTCCTTTATCAAATAATTGTTTAAAATCATCAAAGTTAAGGTCTTTATTGTTTAATAGATCTTTCTTAAATATAAATTGGAATCCATCAACACAAGACTCATCTTCCATAGTAGTAAAACCAATTTTACCTGATAACCTTAAATTTTTTATTCTACCAGAAAGAGTAACTTCAGCTCCTTCGATGGAATCAAATTTATCTATAACTTGTATTAAAGAATAATCTCTTTTAGCAATTTCTCTATATGGATTTTGTTTTTTTAAAATTAAAGATTTAGCTTTTTCTATTCTTGATAATCTTTCTACTTCTATTGCTTGTGTAAGTTTATTTATAGGATTCATAAAAAAAATTTAAAATAAAATATAAAAAAATTATATCACACTTTAAAGAATATTTCCAATCTTTGCCCAATCAAAAGATTTAACTAAATCATGGTGAATTTTTTCATAAATCAAATCATCTTCAGATTTGGTAGTCATAATAATTTGCCCTACAACTTCACTTTCTTTATTATAAAGACCAATTATCATAAAGCTATTATTGTTATCATATTCGTTTTTAACACCTTTACCTTTTAATACTTTTTTATAAAAAACTTTACCTTCATAATTATAATTTGGTTCAAGATATACTTGTTCTCCAAAGTCTTTTTTATCCGCATCTAAAAAATCTAAATAATCTGTTTTATAAATATTTTTTGAAATGGTAAAAATTTCTATTTTAAAGCCCTGTGTCACTTCACCTACTTCACTTTCTTTATAATCACTTGATTTTAAATTCAAACTAGTAAAATCTCCATCCTTCCATTCACTAATTTTCAGATCATCAAAATATGTAAATGAATATAAAGTATTTTGATAAACTACTTCTTTTTTTGGAACATCGTCTACATTTTTTGTTGGGAACTTAAATGGATTTTCCATCTTCAAATCTGAAAGATATTTTTCTTCAGAATTTTGATTAGCAGAATAATAAAAATAACCTACCCCGATAATAATTAAAAATACCAATACTGCCAAAATTATTTTTTGCTGATTAGATGAATACATATATTTTTAAAATAAAAGTTAAATTTAGGTCCATATACATATAGTAAATCACAAAATTAAATTTTTGTCAATATTTATAAAATATTATAATAATATATTTTATTTTAAGTAACTATCAAAGTAAATTGCATGACAAGTATAACCACCTGGATTCTTTTTTAGATAATCTTGATGATAATCTTCAGCAGGATAAAATACTTTCAAAGGTTCTAGTGTCGTTACAACTGGACTTGACCATCTTTTTGAATCATTAACAATTTTAATAAAATCTAAAGCCTCCTTTTTTTCATTTTCATCAGCATAAAAAATTGCTGATCTATAAGAGTCCCCGATATCATTTCCTTGTCTATTTAGGGTGGTTGGATTATGAATTTGAAAGAAGAAATCTAATAATTTTTTATAAGATGTTTTACCTGAATCATATTCAATTTCTACAGCCTCAGCATGATCTTTATGATTATAATAAGTAGGGTTATCTACACTACCACCAGTATAACCAACAACAGTATTGACAACTCCTTCTTGATCTCTCATCAAATCTTCTAATCCCCAAAAACAACCTCCTGCTAATATTATTTTTTTATTCATAAATTTATTTCTTTAGATACAAATTTCATTGAAACGGAATTTACACAATGACGAATATTTTTATCAGTAAAACCTTCTCCAATAAACACATGTCCTAAATGTCCTCCACAATTAGCACAAATAATCTCAGTTCTAATACCGTCAGAGTCTACTGTTTTTATTACTGAACCTGGAATTTCATCATCAAAACTTGGCCAACCACAATTAGATTCAAATTTATCTTTAGAATAATAAAGAGGAGCATTACATTGACGGCATAGATAAATTCCCTCAGCCTTATTATTTAGGTACTCTCCTGTAAAAGGAGCTTCTGTTCCTTTATTTATAATTACTTTTTTTTCTTCTTCAGTTAATTTATTCATAAAAAATATTATTTAAACCATTTCTTAGCACTTTCTCTATGGTGTGGACATCCAGGCCAACAACAAGGTCTCTTTTCTCCCTCCATAATTTCAATTGTTAATCGCTTTATATGATCTAACCTTGTCTCTGCTTTTTTGACAATTGTAACCCAACATATCCATTCGTTACGAGCTAATGGGGTCAAATTATTCCATTTAGAAAGTAAATCTAAATTATTAATCAAAACTTTTTTTAGATCTTCAGGTATTGTATGAATTGTTCCTGATTTAATCTCTTGATTATCATTCATATTAATTCCTTAAAATTTTTTCCATAGCCCTACCTTTTGCTAACTCATCGACTAATTTATCTAAATATCTAACTCTTTGGGTTAAAGGGTTTTCAATTTCTTCTATTCTGTATCCACATATTACTCCTGTAATAAGGCTAGCATTTGGATTTAACTTTGCTCTTTGAAAGAGTGTTTCAAAATTTACTTGTTCATCTATTAATTTTTCAATATCTTTATGATCAAAGCCCGTTAACCATTCTATTACTTGATTTAACTCTTCTTTCGATCTACCTTTTTTCTCTACTTTTGTAACATAAAGAGGATATACTAATGAGAATTTCATCTGAGCTATACGATTATCATGTTCTTTAGTTGTTTTCATAGTTATTTTACAATTAAATTTTTTAAGCTAATTTAGACCCATTAACTAATTCCTTATCTGGAACAGCTAATATTACTTCTCCGTTCTCTTTTATAAATCCAGTTACCAAAAATTCAGATATAAATGGTCCTATTTGTTTTGGTGGGAAATTTACAACTCCTATTATTTGTTTGTTAATTAAATCTTCTTTTGAATATAAAACAGTAATTTGAGCACTAGATTTTTTTACTCCAATTTCTTTACCAAAATCAGTAATAATTTTATAAGCTGGAACTCTAGCTTCAGGAAAGTCTTGAACATCTATAATAGTACCAACTCTTAGTTCTACAGTCTGAAAATCATTCCAATTGATTTGTTTCATGGATTTATTTGGAATATATATATCATTCTTCACTAACGGGTGTACAAAGTTCTATTAAAAATCCATTAATATCACGAATATATGCGACAAGCTGTCCCCAAGGTTTTTGTAATGGTTCTTTTACTAGTTTAGCACCTGATTCTATTGCTTTTTTAAGATCATTTTTGATATCAGTAGTCACAAATGTTAACTCAAATGCAGGAGGTATATTTGTTACATTTAATTTAATTATCTCTACACCATTGTATTCGGCTATACTATATGAAGCAAAAGCTAAAATGGTATTACCAGTATCAAGTTCTGCATAGTCTTTTTCTGGTGTAAAAAATTTTTGACTAAACCCAAATGAATTCATATAAAAAGAAATTGTTTTTTCTACATTTTCTACATAAAGTATTGTATATCCGTATTTAACCATATTATTATTATTAAAAAAACTTTATAAAATTTTCACTTACTAAAGCCCATAAAAAGAACATATGCTATACCCACTATTAGAAATAACCCATATATTATAACTAAAGATTTTTGCCAGAATGGGGCTTTCTTATAATCAAATGGAATAAATGAGAATAACAATGAAGTTCCGATAATTATATTTATAATACCATCTTGTAATCTATCCGTAATAATCTGATAAATTCCCAAAATTGCAAGTGAAACACATATAATTATTCCCATATAATGAATAATATTTTTTTCTTGATCTTGTGGATTATGTAAATCTGGCATAAAGTTAATAATAAATTTAATATTACATGTAAAATAATTATAACATTTCTAAATTTTTATGTAAATATAATAGAAACCAAGTATTAAAATTCTGAAAAATATTTTAAGAATAAATATTGATCTATTTTATATTTAACTTTTCTTTAATTAAGTGTGCTGTTTTTATTGGAGTTAGTTTTGTTGTATTGATAACTATACTTTTGGTAATTGGAATTTTTTGATCTATTTTATATTTTTTACGTAAGCTTTTCAAAAGATCAATATCTGTAATTTTTTTAAACTGTTTACGAGAATCTGATTGAATACGCTTGTTCAGTTCAATATCTGAACATTCAAGTTTTATGAAAAAAATATTTGCATCTACTTCTTCAGCAACTTTTATAATTTGAGAAAAAAACTCATCATCTTTTTTTCCTTCAAGAGTTTGAACTCCATAAATTAGTGTTACCACCAAACCATCTATGTTTGTCAATAGAACTTTTTTGAAAAGAAAAAGCCACAGGTCAGTAAAACTATCAGCAAACTCTTTTGTTCCAGTTTTAAACAAAGAACTTAACAAATCTGCTAGTAAATGAACATGAAATAACTTAAAATTTTGAATTATTTCAATAAACTCCTTTGCTACTGTTAATTTCCCCACTCCGGGAGGACCATATAAAATTATAACATTTCTTTGTTTCATAGTTTCAATTAAAATTTATATTCTTATATTCCAGAGTTTTTCTTTCTGGGCGGAGAAAGAGGGATTCGAACCCTCGGTACAATTTTAGATTATACAATGCTTTTCGAGAGCACCCCATTCAACCACTCTGGCATTTCTCCTTTTATATCTTAAATTATAATTTATAATTAAAATTTAAGCAATTATTTTTGACATATAAATTTAGAAATGTTACGATTATCTTAAATATTATAAATTTTCTGACTCTTATTACTATAATATTCTTTGGGCAATACTATATTTTAACTACTTATTTTTATGAATAACATTATTATATGTGAAACAATTACAGGAGATTCTGTTGAAATTCAAAAGGATAAATTGATATTTCGACCTGCAGCATATGGTTTAGTGATCAATGAGAATAATAAAGTATTGTTAGTTAATACAAAAAGTTCTGGTAAATGGTTCTTTCCAGGAGGAGCACTCGAAATAGGAGAAAAGTCTATTGAGTCATTAAAAAGAGAACTCTATGAGGAAACAGGGAGTAAAGTTAGTAATATAGAATTACTTCTTAATAAAGAAACCTTTTTTTACTATAAACCTCTAAATAAAGCTTATCACACTATAAACCTCGTGTATTTAGCTAAGCTAGAAAGTCAAGATATAGACTTTGTTAATCCAGATTCCGAAGATGAAGCGGATGGATTTTCATGGATAGATATTTACAATCTTAAGCCAGAGGATATGCAAAGTTTTGCTTGGGAAGTAATCTCTTTGACAAAAGAAAAAATGAGCTCCTAAAAGCTCATTTTAATATGGAATTTTAATTGTCTGATTACCATTCAGGATAGGGAAACTAATAATTCTTTTATTATTGATTTTGACTATATAGTTAATTGACTTTAGATTGTAAGAGAAACAGATTTATTGCCAAACATCAATCTCTTATAAATAATACTTTTTGTCAATATATTCGACTAACAAATCAAAAAATAATCCTTTTGAATTTAATTGTATTCCATCTTTATCTTCAATTGTCATAATTTCTCCATTTGTATTTGATATTTTAATTGCATAATCCGACCATTTAATATCTGTTTCACCACTTTTATTGAAAGGTTTTATTTTTAACAAAAGATATGTTGAAAAAATTTTATATCCATGTACATATTCATTATCTTTAATGATAGAGCTTTTGTTTATTTTTTCAAGTGCAGTTAATAAATCTGATTCTAATCCCCCAAAAATAGAAATCAATGCTTTTATACCTAAATTCATAAATTGAGGAACAGCTTGATCTATTCCATTAATATTTTCTTTGTAAAATTGACCATTCTTAAATGATTTAAGAGTGAATTTTGTTGGCTTTAATAGTTGTCTCAAATTTAATTTTTCTTTACCAGGTAATTCTAGTAAGTTTATGAGAATATTTGTTAAAAAAATTCTCATATACCCTTTTTCTCTGAATGATCCCTCTAAATTTACATCTTCTACTTGAAAGCGAGATATTATTTGATCAATAAAATTTGTAACTATTTCTTTATTTTCAAATGGAAAAACTTCAACACTAAAGAACTTATCAAAATATCCATTAGAATCAGTATCTACTCCATATTTATGATGAAAAATACTTTTAAGATTTTGGAAATCCGCAACTAAAATAATTTTATCAAAACCAAACTTATTTTTCAATTCTTCATAATGTAGATCAAAATGTGCTGAGAAAATATTCAGAATCCTAAAAAGATGTTCTGGATCAATTCTATCTAGATCATCCAAAATTAATACACTTGTTTTCTCTTTTTTATCTTTTGATTCTTTATGAGGTATCTTGTTCTTGATAATCTCACTTAGAACATCTGACTCTGTATTATTCTCTTCTAAAAATGTGGTTATCTTATTTCTATCTCCTTCTTTGAACTCTTGAAATTTTTTATCCACTTCTAATAACATTTTGAGGGGTTTACCTAATTTGTCAAAACCAAAAGGTAAATATCCTGTGATACCTTCAATTATCCCTTGTAGAGAAGAGTTTGTATTAGATTTAAATTGATGTTTCAGAAAACTTATAAAACTTCTATCTAAATCGTTTTTTTTATTAAAGACCTCTCCCCTTTCTAATAATTCAATTAGAATATCGCGCTTTAGAAATTGAATAATATCTTCATTATAGGATATTTGGTAATTTACTGGAAATAGATGAAAAACCTCATATTCATTTTTTTTAAATTCAAAGAATTTGTTTAAATAATATGTTTTTCCAACACCAAATTTACCAGAAAATATAATTCTAGAGTTATTTGAAATACTTAAATGATCTTCAAAGTTTGAAAATAATTTAGTTATATCAATTTCGAATAATTGTTCTTGATCTGTACCCATAATCCATTTTCAGAATTAACTTATAAAAAATCTTTCTATATATTATACAATATCCTGCTTAAAAAACCACACCAAAAAGGATGATTAACTTTTATATCTAACCACTTCCTAAACAATTATTTTTGACATATAAATTTTATAATGGTAAAATAAGTATATTATCAGATAAATATTAAATTTATGTCAGAATTAAAAACTAGAGGTAATCTAACCTCATCAGAAGTCAAAAACATTGCTCAATTAATACCAAATAGTCATTTAAGAGAACAATTTAATGATATGATGTCTCTACAACTAGACAATCATGATAGAGAATCACCAAAAGGAACTGTATCTGTAAGACAAGCTAATCAGGTTTTAGAGAATCTAAAAGATAATGTAGGTAGTAATGGAATAACTGAAACACATATTAATAAAATTGAGAATTTTATTAACGGTAAATTATAAATCTATGATAGCAAAAGATTTAATTTCTGAATTAGAAAAAGCAGGTTTATTTCATGGATCTTATAAAGAAGCTGATATTTTAAAAAATGCAATATTGTCAATTATACCAGAATATAATAAAGTTGAATCATATCATATTAATAAAATAATCAACCAATTATACAAAACACAAGTTGATTATGGTAGTAACATTATTGCTATCACTCAATTTATTCAAAGCAAAATTTAAATGATATAAGAATAATGACAATTGATGATTTGATATCTAAATCAAATGAGTTATCTAATATTTGGAATAGTCTAAATTTATACAAAAATTTAGACTCAATTCAATCTGAGATTAAAAGATTAAAAAACAAATCAAACCAGCCTAATTTTTGGGATAATAATAAATTAGCTCAAGAAACTCTAATTGAATTATCTCATTTAGAAAATAAACATAAAGATATACTATATATTGAAGAAAATTTAAAATTCTATTCTGAAATTTTAAATTCAAATTATTCTGAAATTGAAGTCAAAGATTTAAGTTTAGAAATACTTTCTCTTGAAAAAAAAATTATTTCCCTTTGGCAAACTGAACTATTTAAAGAAGATAATGATAAAAATAATGCCATAATATTTATACAGGCTGGAGCTGGTGGAGTTGATGCTCAAGATTTTGTAGAAATGTTATTTAATATGTATAAAAAATTTGTAGATTCTCGTAATTTTTCTATAGATGTGATAGAATATATTAAGGGACAAGAAGCTGGATTAAAGAAAATAACTTTTTTTGTCAAAGGATTATATGCTTATGGAATTATGAAACAAGAAAGAGGAGTTCATAGATTAGTCAGAAACTCACCTTTCAATGCTAGTAATAAAAGACAAACTTCCTTTGTAATGGTACAAGTTTTACCAGAAATCCCTGAAATTGATGATAAAGATATAGAAATAAATTCTAAAGACTTAAAAATAGATGTATTTAGATCTAGTGGAGCTGGTGGACAGAGTGTTAATACTACTGATTCAGCAGTAAGAATAACTCATTTACCCACAAATATTGTAATTTCTATTCAAACTGAAAGATCACAATTACAAAACAAATCCCTTGCAATGACTATTTTGAAATCTAAATTATGGGAAAAAAGTCAAGAAAAATTATTACAAGAAAAAGCTAATTTTAAAGAAACTGTATCTATTTCTTGGGGTAACCATATTAGATCATATGTATTAAATCCATATAAACTAGTCAAGGACTCAAGAAGTAATTATGAAACAACTGATGTAGATAAGATTCTAAATGGAGATTTAGAAGATGTAATTAATTCAGTTCTTATTACTCAAAATAAATATTAATTAAACTTAGAACATGATTCTATTCAAAAACATATCTAAATTATACGGGGATGATTACCTAGCACTTAATAACATAAATTTAAAAATTGAAGATGGTGAATTCATTGTTCTTGTAGGGCAAAGTGGTGCTGGGAAATCTACTTTAATGAAATTAATAACAGGAGAAGAAAAACCTAATCAAGGAGAAGTTTACTTTGGAAATAATAGAATTGATACTTTAAAATACAAACATCTACCACAACATAGAAGACAATTAGGAATTATATTCCAAGATTTCAAATTATTAGCTCAAAAAACTGCTTTTGAAAATATTGCATTTGCAATGGAGATTATTGGTAAAGATTATCTAGAGATTCAAAGAAAAGTACCTAGATTTTTAAATATTGTAGGAATGGGATCTAAAGCAAATAAGTTTCCTTCTCAAATGTCTGGAGGTGAAAGACAAAGAGTGGCTATTGCTAGAGCTCTAATTAATGAACCTAGAGTATTATTAGCTGATGAGCCTACAGGAAATCTAGATGTCTTTAATAGTTGGGATATTGTCAATTTACTATTAAAAATAAATGAACAATTAAAAACTACTATTATTTTTGCTACTCATAATAAAGAAGTTGTAAACAGTATTAATAAAAGAGTAATTAGTCTAGATAGAGGTAATATTATCCGAGATAGTATAGAAGGTAAATATATAATTTAAGTCAACATACAATATGAAAAATATAACTTTAGAACTTTATAGAAGCATAAAATATGGATTCCAAAATTTCGGTAGAAATATATTTTTATCTATTGCTACTACTAGTGTGATGGTTCTAACATTATTTGGTCTTGGGTTCTTTATGATAATAAATCAAATAAGCAATCAAGCATTAACTAGTCTACAATCCAAAGTTGATATAAATATATATATAAAAGAATCTTTAGATCAAACCGAGTTACAAAACTTTAATGAATATGTCAAAAAAATACCCCAAGTTTTAAGCTCAGAAATAATTGATAAAGAGAAAGCTCTCGAAATTTACAAAGAAAGGTTCAAAGAAAATCCTGTATTGATAGATTCTATACAATTTCTAGATACTAATCCTCTACCAGTTACTTTAATTATTCAAGCTAAAACTTCTGAAGATTATAGTACAATTTGGGAATCAATAAAACAATATCCTCAATTTGATACTACAGTAGAAAGCTCAGATTATTCTGACGATAAAAATGTTGCTAAAGAAACTATTGAGCAACTAAATAAAATTATTAATACAACAAGGAGTGTAGGCTTAGTTGTTATTATAGTACTATCTGTTATTGCAGTTCTTATAACTTATAACACTATTAGACTTACAATGTATTCTTATCGTAACGAAATAGAAATTATGAGATTAGTTGGAGCGAGTGATTCTCAAATTAAAGGTCCATTTTTTGTTGAAGGAATATTGTTCGGAGTATTTGGAACATTTATAAGCTTTTTAATCTTATTTTTAGTTGTATTTTTTATATCTGAACCAGTAAACAACTTTATTCCTGGATCTGATCCACTTTCTGAATATTTGTACAATAATATCTTACTTATTGTAGGAATTAAATTAATAGTTGGAGTAATATTAGGTATTGGAAGTAGTATATTTGCTATCAATAGATATTTGAAAGTATAAATTTAAAAATAATTTCATACTAAAAAAAGACCTATTTAATTGTTGAGGTCTTTTTTCTTTTTTAGAGACGGTTTATAATTTAACTTAATAATTTCTGCATTTCCTTTGTATCATTCCAATGCTCTTTCTTTCCATTAGCTCTTACAATACTATTTTCACTTCCCTTACCTGTAATTATAATAATATCTTGTCTTTTTGCTAAGGCTAGAGCTTTCTTAAAAGCATCTTTTCTTGATAAAATTTTGAAGGCTGTTTTATCTTCTATTTTATCAGATTTTAAAACTCCTTTAAAGACTTGTTCAATTATACTCATTGGATCCTCATCAAATGGATCCTCGTCCGTTATTATTGTATAATCAGTCATTTTACCAGCTATCTCTCCCATTTCTGATCTTTTCCATACATCTCTACCCCCACCACAAGATCCAAGTACAGAAATAACTTTTGAACCTTTAGATTTTACTTGATTTAATGTCTGATATACTTTTTCCAAAGAAACTGGTATATGAGCATAATCAACTATAATAGTTGGTTCGCTATGAACTATATTCATTCTTCCAGGGATTTCTTTTAATTTAGGTATATTTTCTACTAAATTCTCTATATCTAGTTCAAGATTAATTCCAATCGCAAGACACATTGATAAATTTATTATATTAAATTCTCCTATAAATTTAGACTTAACTATATATATTTTTTCTTTATATCCAAACTCAAATTGCAATCCATTTTGATCTGATTTTAATATTTTAGTCCTAAAATCATCACTTTTTTCTCCTATTCTAAATTTTTTATAATCACCTATTTTATAATAAAATTTGAAATAATTATCATCTTGATTAAAGAATGCTAACTTTTCAACGGAAACCCCTTTTATTACTTTATTTTTTGATTTATGAAGAGATTTAAAAAGTATTCCCTTAGCTTTCTTATAATTATTAAATCCTCCATGGGAGTCTAAATGCTCTGGATAAAGATTTAGGATACCTGCCATATCAAAATGTATTCCTAAGTGCCTATTTTGGACTAATCCCTCACTAGTTACTTCTACAATAAATACTTGACATTTATTTTTTACAGCTTCAGAAATTAATTTATGCAAAACAAATTTTCCAGGCATAGAATTTCTGGAGTCATTCTTTACCAATTCTTTACCATCACTAAAGTATATAGAGGAAGATAGACCTACTTTTAATCCTTGTGATTTTAATAATTGATATAACATATATACTGTACTTGATTTACCTTTTGTACCTGTTATGCCTATTACTCTAATTTTTTCACTTGGATTACCATAATAATAATTAGCATAAAGCGAAACTGCTCCATGATAATAAGGTCTAATTTGTTTTAATAATTTTTGTGGGATTATGTTTTTCAACATATAAAATTCAATTAAGAAATTAATTTAACTAAATTTTTGTATTCTAATTCTGGATTCTCAGAGTTAAAAATAGCACTTCCAACGGCAATTGATTCCGCTCCGGACTCTAAGATTTGTGGAATAGTCTCCTTATTAACTCCTCCATCCCATGAAATTTCTAATTCACTTAATGTATATCTTTCTTTAAAATCAATAACCTTATCTAAAACTTCAGATTTAAATTTACTCCCATAAAACCCAGGATTGACTCCCATGAATAAAACTGTACTAATTTTTTTTACAACTTTCCCAACTTCTCTAATATCTGTATCTGGATTTATAGCTACACCTACTTCTTTTCCAATATCTTTGATTTGATTTAATAATTGCCTTAATTCTTCTAAACTTTCTGTTGCTTCTTTGTGAATGATAATCCTGACACAACTAGGAAAAGATTTTAGACTAGCTATTATTTCTTCGCTTGATTTTTTATCTGCCATAATATGAGCTTCAAATTTTAAATCACCAAAATCTGTATAAAAAAAATCTTTTGGTAATACACTTTTAGAACTTGTTAAGGTATTATTCATTATATCTATTTGGACATAATCAGTAAATTTTTTACAAATTTCTATTTTTTGGTTAAAATCTTTTTTATTATCCGTAAGGATAGCTGGTACAATTCTTTTCATAAAAATAAGTTTTAGGTTCTAATATATGTATTATAGCACATTTTTCTTAAATAAAAACAACCCTTTGTAATTTAGAGTTGTTTTTATAGATTTAAATTAAATTATTTATTAAAAGCTTTCTTCTATGGTGTTTGATAAAACTTGTGTACAATTATAGGGTAGTGGACTTTTTTTCTCTTCAGCTGTACATTCTCTTTTTCCTATAACAGGTTGATATTTAAATATATTATCACTAATAAAAATAGCTTCATTCCATTGCTTATCACTTATACTCCTATATTCTCCTGTATTTAAATTCATAATAATACCTGATGGTTTTTCTACTGCATCATTTGCCCCCAACTCTTTAGATAAAATTATAAAATTCTCATTTAAAGAAATATCATCTATGTATTTAAAATTTGAAAGACCTTCGTATTTAACTAAAATATTGTTATAATATTTATATAAAGTCACTATATTACCCTCATATTTTTCAGAATATTCTAAAACCGTAAAATATATATTATTCTTGATTTTATTTGCTGAAAAAACTTTTTCTCTTATTATTGGCATTTTATCTTTGTCTAATGAAGAGTTATCTAAATTTATTAAAGGAGTTAGTTTATATTTATTTTCTTTATTTTCAGACAATTTTGTTATATTATCTGAAAAATTACCACCAAAAGGAGCCCCTTTTAAAAGTTTTATATTATATTCTGAGAAAACATTATCTTCAAGAGTAGTCATACCCAGATCATTATTTTTTGCATACAAAAATACCCCCTCTTCTACATTTTCCACTGCATAAACTATATATTCATTAATCTCACTTGGTGGAGTTGGGACTACTGTTTTTTCTACTTTGGTATATTCTGATTTATCTTTGCTATATTTTACTTCTTCTACAACTGAGACTTCTTTCTCTGGAATTTCAGTTACTACTGGAGGTTTTACTTCTTCAGTGATTATTGGGTCTTGTTTTACTGGTTCTGTTTTATTGGTATTATTTTCTACCATCTGTGATCTTGGTGTCTCAATCACAACTTCATTATCTGTATTGCTCATATTGGCTTGATACACAAATATTCCTATAACTGGGAATGATAATAATAATGTGACTGCCCATAATGGAGCTTTTATAGTCTTGTCAAATGGATTGTTGTTCATATGATATAATTGTTAATTATTTAACTTATTTATGTTATTATATATTGACACTTTTGTCAATATATTTATGATTTTTAATTAAAATTTCTTTTATTAATTCATATTTTAGAATTATTATTTGTTATTATTTTATAACTATATTTTTTATTAGTCTTATTTTTAGCTTTATTATATAATTATATTTTCTTTAATTATTATAACATATTTTAATATTAATAATATATATTCTATATTTTTAATAATTCTTTAGGATCACAAGCTTTATAATAAACTAGGTTTTCTTGTAATTTTTGTTTATTTTTAATTAGTGGCATAACAAATTCCCATGCTTGCTCTATTTCATCTTTTCTTACGAACAATTTTTGATCTCCTTCTATTGCATCTTTAATAAGCCTAGTATATGGATCTATAGTTTTTTGTAATAAATCTGTATATGTAAAATTAAGTTTAATTGGTTGAATACACATTCCTTTACCAGGCATTTTTGCATTAATAGAGAGATAAATTTCTTCTTCTGGTTGGATTGAAATCACTAATTCATTAGCTTTTGGATTACATTCCTCATCATAATTCATAAAATATCTAAAACTTTCCTTAAAGACGACTCTTATTTCTGCCTTTTTTTCTGACATTCTCTTACCTGTTCGAATATAAATCGGCACACCTTCCCATCTTAAATTATCAACAAAAATAGGTACTTCAAAATAAGTCTCTGTCTTAGAATTAGTAGGAGTTCCCTCTTCTTCAAGATAAGATTTGATATTTTGATTATTATTAGCAAGATATTGACCTATCTTTATTTTATCTATATCTATTGGTTTTAGTGACCTTAACACCTTATATTTCTCATCTCTAATAAATTCTGCCTCCATTCTGACAGGAGATTCCATCATAAACATAGCCATAATCTGTAATATATGACTTTGAAACATATCTTTGATGATTCCATTCTGGTCAAAATACTCTGCCCTATCTTCTACACCAATAGATTCAAAAACATCTATATGAATGTCCTCAACATAATGATTGTTAAGCATTGGCTCAAAGATTGAGTTGCCAAACCTAAGTGCGATTATATTTTGAATGGTTTCTTTCCCTAAATAATGATCAACTCTATAGATTTCTTCTTCCTCAAAATATTCTTTTAGTATTTTATTTAAATATTGAGCGGACTCCAAATCTTCTCCAAATGGTTTTTCTATTAAAAGTTTTATCTTAAAATCCTTTGCTTGATTTTTTAAATAATACACCAAATCAATGGTGCTCTGGAAAGCTGATGGAGGAATTGCCATATAGAACAAGAATTCTAATCCTTTTTCTAAAGAAAATTTAGTATTAATTTGATTATACAAAGACTCTTTATTAGAATAATCTATTTCTATGAAAGAGAATTTATCCAGAAAATCATCTATCTTATCTGAACTAAAATTAGTTAGACTTTTTTTAACCAAATCTCTATACTCCAAATCTTCAACTTTATTTCTCCCTAAACCTAATATATTTATATTTTCAAGTTCTTTATTTAAATACAAATCATACAAAGATTTATATATCTTTTTCCTTGCTAAATCTCCTGTTGCACCAAATATAGTTATATATGAATCTTCCATAAACTTATAAACCTAAGTTCTTATCTGATAAGTCTTGTGTGTCTCCCATTTCTATATCTATATTTTCAATATCCTCCAGAATAGTGTCTACCTCTTGATCAAAATTACTATCATCAACTTTATCAGTTATTGCTGGCTGATTATTTTCAGGTTCAATAATTTGATTATTTTGACTAGTCTCAGATATAGTTTCTGGATTAATTTCTAAATCTTGGTTAATTTCTAAATTTTCTTGATTATTATCAGTTATCTTTATATCTCCATTATCTCTATAAATTGTATTTAGTAAAAAAAACAAACCTGCTGTTACAGCTGTAACAAAAATTAATATTATAAATGTTTTTTGTCTTAGACCTATATTCTCATTTGGATTATTCATATGTTAACTGTTAATTGTTTTTATATATGGTACAATTGTATTTCTTAGATACTCTTTAATGTCTACAATTTCTTGCCTAAGCTTTAATCTCTTATTCCTCATAGCCAAAACATCACTTCTAAATGTAGTTGATAATTCCTCACAATTGGTATTAATCAAATTATCTAATAATAAAGTGTATTCATTGTAAGTTATTAGATTTTGATCTATTTTACTACTGAATTGATCTATGTATGAATCTAAGGTTGTTTTATCAATATTTTCTGAAGTTAAATATTCTGAAATATTATCTAATTTTGTTAAAATTCTTTTATTTATTTCTTGATTTTTAGAAAAAGCAAGAGTGGACTCTTCTTTTACTTTATTTAAACTAGATATTCTTAATTCACAAGCTTTTGTTAAATTGTTGGATTTTTGCTCTTTAATATTATTTTGTATTTCATCTCTTTTTTCGGTAACTTTTTCTTCTGTAACAGATCTTTGATTTAGTACTTGAGTATCTTCTGGGTTAATATTTTGATCTAAAGAATAAAGATTTGTTGTTCTTTCTCTCAGTCTTTCAGTTCTTGTGTCAAGACTATTAGCACTTATTACAGAAATATTATTTGAATATAATTGAGTAAAACATAAGAACGATATTACAATTCCTAGTTTAAATAAATTTTTCATATTATTGACTTTATTTATAATTTAATTACAGATACATTATATCATATAAAATATTGACTATCAATCCAAGATTTATTTGATAAACTTATATTTTCTTGACTTTTCTAATATAAATACCCTTTCACTAAAGAACATATAACCAAGCATAATAATAAATAATGTCATCATATTGATAAAAACAATATTAGTAAACACCTCTAAATTAATATTTTCGAAACCAAATTGTAATATTAAATATAATACTATATTAGATATTACAGGTAAAAGTAAAACTTTGATTTTTTGTTGATTTAAAAAGTAATTAATCAAAAGAACTATTAGGGAATATAATGTCATTATTATTGCAAATTTTGATAACAAAGGAGAGACTGACATATATTGACTACCCAATAATAAATTTATTACTAAATCTGGGTTAAACTCATATATTAAATAAGCAAAAAATCCTGCTAGAGAAACTAAAGCCATTGATCCAAAAAATATTCTATGTGGAGATTCTTTTTTAGCGGTTTTACTTGCAATTAATGGATACATTACAGTAGGAATAACTCCTGTAACATAAAATATCACTTTACCTGCTGTAGATAAAGCTACATAACTTGAAGCTTGATTTATATCTACTAATTTATTTTTAGCCAATATAACATCAATATTAGATAAAAATGTAATTCCCATAAATGCAACAAAAGATGGTATTGCATATTGTATTAAAGGAGCCCATTGAATCTTAGTATATTTATTTTTTTTGGATTTATAAATTAGAGAAAGATCGCGAAGAAAGAAATTAGATACTATATAAGTTAAAAAGGTTGCAAATACCATACCAAATACTGCTCCTGCAACTTTATATTCTTCTGGTAAAAAAATTACTAATATAACTGATATTAGTAATTTAGATATACCCGAGTTAAACTGTAAGAAAGAAAATGCTTTAAATCTATGTAATCCTTGTAAAGTACTTTGAGGTATATTAACTATAAAAGCAACTAATAATGATGCTGATAATATCCATAAAGAAATTGTATCCTGTAGTTTTAGGTAATCTTTAAAGAATGGAATGAAAATTATAAAGATCGCAAATGCTAATATTCCTAATGTAAAAATATTTCTAGTAAGTTTTCTTGAGAAATAATATACTTGATTTTCACTTGCATCAACTTTGATTGAGGCTGAGAATTTGGTTACTATCAAATTTATTGTTCCTGAGAATATAGTGAGCATTGTAAGTAAAGAAGTTATACTAACTACATCAGCATAACTTTCTTTTGGTAAAATTCTGACTATAACTAAAGTATATATATAGTTAATAATATTTAAAGAAAAAGATCCTATAAAAACAATTAATCCTCCTTTAACTAAACTATTATTAACTATTTTTTTTATCATTTTCAGATTTTATCTAGGATATCTTCTTCTTTATCTAAAATTGTTAATAAATTCATATCACCTGGATTGATAGTTTTATATTTATCTATAAATATATCTTGGAAATAATTTATCATGGGAGTCCAAAATTCTTTATCATATAAAATTATATTCTGTGGATTAACTTTATCTGTTTGTATCAAAGTTAGTACTTCAAACATCTGGTGCAATGTCCCTAAACCTCCTGGAAAAATCACATAATGATTAGATGGACCTGTCAATAAAACTTGCCTAGTAAATGGAAACTTAAAAGAAATAAAATCATCTACATATTCATTTATATTCAATTTATTTGACCTTCTAAGAACCATAGCATAACTTTTTTTACCTGATTCTCTTGAAGCTTTATTTATGGCTTCTGCAGTACCTTTTCCACCTCCAGTTAATAGTGAATAGCCTTCTTCTGCTACTATTTTAGCTAAATTATATGCTTTTTTATAATAAGTATTATCTGATTTGATTTTATTTGTGCCAAGTACAGTTATGTTTTTACTTAAGTTAGACTGGAATTCTAAACCTTCTACAAATTCAGCCATTATCTTAAATATTTTCCAATTTAGATTTAAATCACTAGAGTTAGAATTAGGAGCTAAATGAGTCATATTTGGTTGATCTTCAGTTGTACTTATAACTTCAAAAGCTTCTTCTGCAGTGTCAACAATACTAATATTATTAATAAATTTCATCTCAATTGAATTAAGCATATCTACACATTTATCTTTCAAAAATTCAACTAGTGGTGTCCAAAATTCTACCCCAACTAGAATTATAGGAACTATTTGAGTAAATCCTAATGATTGTTCATTTATTACCTGAAAAAATTCATCCATTGTTCCAAATCCGCCTGGGAAATATACATAAGCTTGCGATGGAGCTGTTAGCATTACTTTTCTTGTAAAAAAATATGAGAAATTAACTGATTTATTCACATAAGGATTAATTCTCTGTTCCATAGGCAATTCTATACCAAGCCCAATAGAGATTCCCCCAGCTTCGAACGCTCCTTTATTCGCAGCCTCCATAATCCCAGGACCACCTCCAGTAATAGTAGAGAATTTATTTATAGCAAGTAGCCTACCTAACTTTAAAGCTTCTTGATAATATTTATCATCTTGTCTAGTTCTTGCAGATCCAAAAATTGAGACTTCATTTTTAGTATTAGATAATAGGTCATATCCTTCTACAAACTCAGCCATTATTTTGAATATTTTCCAAGAATTCTCTGTACTTATATCACAAATATTTTTTATATCTTGAATTTGTCTTTGTTTAATCGGATCTGAGAAAGGCATATTAATTGTAATTTTAATTTATATATTTGCACTATGTGTTTCCGATTGGGATTGAACCAATAACCTACAGCTTAGAAGGCTGTCGCTCTATCCAATTGAGCTACGGAAACATTCTTTATATATAATACAATAAATTAATATAAAAATCAACTGTTTTTGATTAAAAGATTAGTTTCTTTTGTATAAAAAAATAGAGCTTAGGATAGTCTATTTTAAAGAATAAATTTATTTTACAATAACTTCTTCATTCAAAGGGTTTTTACCATATTTATTCTCACCTTCATCCCCTCTAAAGAATGACCATATGAAAGGAGGAATTATTGTTAATAACCACCAACCAGATTTATTAATATCATGAAGTCTCCTTATAGAAAGAGCCACTGATGGTATAAAAAATATTAAACTAAATATACCTCCTCCAATATCATTAACTAGGATTTTGTCTGTTTTTGATTCATTTATTATTGTTTCCCAAATTTCATTTCCATAGATTGAATAATCTATAATACTAAGGATTATTCCGACTAAAATTGATATTAAAGTATACCATAAAACACCATACCAATAAGCTTTCCTACTTGTCCTTCCTTTAAATTCTAATCCTCTTTTGATATATTCATTAATAAAGTAATTCATAGGATTATATGTTTAAATTAATATTTTCAATAAATTTATTTAGTATAATATATTATATTGTATTATACAAGTAATTTATCAAATATTTTTTCAGTTTTTGTGACAGTTTTTTCCCAATCAAAACTTTCTAGTCTTTTTTTGCCATTCTTAATTAACTTATTTTTCAAATTTTTATCTGATAAAATTTTTATCATCCCTCTACTAATTGATTGTACATTGTTGGGATTAATTAGTAAAGCTCCGTCTTGGGCTATCTCTTTCATAGCACCAATATCAGAAGTTATTACTGGAAGATTATTAATCCAACCTTCTAAAATAGGTAAACCAAACCCTTCATACAAAGATGGATATGCTAACATTTCTGCATTTTGTAATAAATAATTTACTTCATTATCACTAATATATCCTAATAATTTAACTTGATTTTCTAACTTTAAATCTTCGATTAAACCTGGCAAATCAGGGATCAATGGATTTTTAAAATAATTACCAGGAATATATAATTTTAATTCTGGATATTTTTTAGATACTATCTTAAATGATTTAATTAAATTAACTACATTTTTTCTTAAATCAAGACCTCCTAAGTACAATATAAACTTATCTTTACTCTTTATTAGTTCAGATTTTAATTTAGTTTTCTTAGATAGTAATTTTTTAGTGGCAGCTAAATAAGTTATATCTATTTTTTCTTTCTTAATATTTAAAACTGATGATATTTCTTGTTTGCAAAATTTAGAAATTGTGATTATATGTTTCGCTTTTTTAATTGAGATATTTAAAAACTTAAAATAAAAGCTATATTTCCAATTAGGTATATATTCTTTAATTCTGTTAGGAATTACATCATGGACAGTCATAACATGAGGAATATTCCTAATAATACTAACTGATTGATATGGACTCCAAGCCAAACTAAATGTATGATTCTGAAAAAAATAAGGAAAATAAAAATACTCCCAGATAAATTGTTTTAATAAGTCATCTCTTTTATAAAATAAATCTATAACTAAACTATTATC
>Ga0100391_1001343_pt1 | contig 27531 bp, 23 predicted proteins | sample CryGeymeta201515_FD_81541 | JGI IMG/M metagenome (GOLD analysis project Ga0100391, IMG submission 81541) | Groundwater microbial communities from Crystal Geyser aquifers in Utah, USA - Crystal Geyser metaG 2015-15 | ecosystem: Environmental > Aquatic > Deep subsurface > Groundwater | place: USA... | reverse complement strand
TCGATGGAAATTTTTGATTATTGTATCCATAATTCGTTTGTGGTTGTTGATAATAATTATCCCGTGGAGGATTTTTAATTGGAAGACCGTAGTTGGTTATTTTAGGATCAGATTTGTATTCAGTGCCCAACCCCAAAGAAGGATACATCTGACCAGTGGGCATATCTAGTAGAGTTGTATTGGGTCTAATAATGGGTTCTGGTGGGTTATTGTTTGTCTTCTTTGTTTGTTCATTTTTGTTTTTCAGTTCTTTTTGTCCATTTGTTTGTCTCAGTTTCTTGATTTCGTCGAGAATTCGCAACAATTTTTCTGCGTGTATGTTTGGTTTTTTTTCAGGAACATTCGTGGTATTTGGTTTTTTTGGAGGAGCTTTTGCGCTTTTCATTATATCAGTTTGAGTGCCAGTTGTGTTTTTTTTTTCAAATCAAAAATTTTCACAGAACGGGTTTAATTTTTTTTATTTTACCACAGGTCAAAATATTGAAACATCCTCCATGTTTCATGTTCAATGATTGAATTTCAGGCGTTTTGTTTTTTCAATAAAGAATGTATTCAAAAAAATCAACATGGAATACTGTCTTTCTGCACTCCTTTTGAAAAAGAAGATGTTCAAGTATGGAAGAGGTAGTGCGTTTTTTTGACAAAGGAATATTCCATTTTTTAGAAATCACACAAGTGAGTTTATATAACTTCAACCAATGTGATCATCAACCAACTATTTGGTCATTCACAACAAAATATTATAATTCATCACAATGGGCTTTTCATTTTTCGATGTACAACAATGCTCAGTGATGGACACGATTAGAAACAAATCAAAAAAAAGAATAATGCACGACATATTGAACATGAGAGAAAATTCAGACGAAACGAAAACATCATGCATAAGCGATCATTTGAAGAAAATTATAAAGAAAAATACACAAAACAACCTGTGTCTCAAAACGAACAAGGAACTCGTCAACCAAATGAATCGAGAGATTCAATCTTTTTGTACCAATCAAAATTTGAACACACAATTCACCATTTATGAAATACGATCAATCTCAAGCGAACAAAATAAACTATTTGAAGTGCATGACCATGGGACATTTTATTGTGAGCATTTGAGGAGACCTAAAAAAGTATTTTCCAAAATTCAAATGGAAAAATGGTTAAATGAAACCAAAGAAAACAAGATATTGATCATGTAAAAACAAACATTACAATCCAATAAAAAAAATAACTTTTGGGAAAAACTACAAAACCACATCAACCAATCAATAATTTCAACCAATATATAATAAAAAAAGAGAAATATTTCAATCAAATGATTTGCAAATACACTCATTTATTGTTGTTCGTTGTAATATGTTGCTTTCTCATCGCTGATTTAAGCGCAAAGTGTCAAAACGAGGGCACTCAAATCAAAGAAAGATGTTATTGTAGATCGGGATACACTGGCAAAAATTGTCAACATAGAAACGATCGATGTGAATATCAAAAAATAAACCCACTTCAATTTGATAGCTCCTTTGAAATGAACGATTTTTCTATCGATCAAAACACAGTCTCCATAGAATTGTCTTTTCCCTTGTATGAAAACAGAAAATACACAAAAATATCGTTTGATGGTTTGGAAGATCATTTGAATTGTTCGTTTCCAAATTATGACGATGAATACAATCGATGGACAAAAAATATTTCTGAAAATTGCAGAGAAATTTTTAGAGCCGATCTTTCATGGGAAAAAATAAAAAGAGATTGTGGGTGGAAAAGAAACGAAACAGACACTGAAATAATATACACGAATAAAATCGACATTCAGCATGTGGATCAATTCAACATTTCTTCGTTCGTGTTGGATAGATCAACTGAACGATCATTCGACATCCAATTGTCTTTTAGCAAGTTTGTTCAAGTGAGCCAATCTGTTTCATTGTTGAATGATTTTGTTAGTTCAGCAGCGATCACGCAATTCTCCTTTGACAATGAGCAAAAGAAGGGATCGTTTCAAGTGATAGTCGTATCTCAATATCCATACACCACCAAACATCAATCTCTTGTTTTTGAAAATGGGAGAGTTTTAGTAAATTTGTTGAGCGATACGTTTGTATCTTGTGATTCACAGCAAAAGTGCACCCAGCAATTGCAATACGAAATGACAATCAAGCCCGAATTCAAAGAATGTCAATTGTCTGAGTCAATCATCATGCCATTTGTTGTCGATTGTGTTGACTCATTTTTACGGGACAATGAATGCATGATCAACCCGTTGAGCAAGAATGGTACTATTCGATACGACATTTCAATCAACGATTTGTGTTTGGAGTCTTCCATCAATGTAGGGTTAATTTCAACCATTGAAACATACTCCGATGAATTTGAAACGACTTCGAATTTGTTTGCGTTGAATTTACCCATATACACCAAGATAAAACTTCAAACAGACAGAAACATTGGAATATCAGAGAGTAGAATTGTAGACTTGATGTTTGCCAGAGAACAAAACGGGGCTATAGATGGAGTTCATCTCATTCAAGATTACAACATCACACAAGACGGCATATCCAATGAATTACAATTACTAAACGATGACAATTCATCGGAACAAAAATTAAAATTTTCACTCAATGATCCGAATTTTGAAAATTACAACACCATATACTGTAAAATAGAAGCAGCAGTGGAAGGATCGAAAAAAAGACTCGTTCAATACGAAAGCACATATTTTTCACAGACTCAACCACAAAGACAGACCATAAACACAAGGTCCTCATTGTATGGCATTCAAATCAAAAAAGAACAAATTAATGATGCATCGAAAGTGATGATTCGATTGTTTCAAAATTCTGTCTGGGTATTCATGTTTCTTTTGGTGTGTACTATTGTTTTTTAAATAAATAAAAAAACTATTTTTTTTTGATTTTGAGCAAGATTCTTTTTTTTTGTGTTTGTTGTTGAAAAAGTATTGAATGCCTGGTTTTTTCAACAAAAAAAGAACAAACAACATAAAATAAAAATGCTTGAATCCAAAAATTCAATGCGCATCGTCTAAAATAAGAATAAACAATGCAGCGAAAAGTTCATTTGCAGGGAAAATATAAAATATTCACGGATCAAATAATATTAAATCACCCTTTTTATACCGTGTACCAAGGTGAGAACATTGAAAACAATGAAAGAATATGTGCAAAAGTTTTTAGAAAAATGGTGGCAGGGAGAGACATGGAATGCTGGTTTCAAAACGAGATTGAAACATCCAAAAATTTAAATCACCCCAACATACTCAAAGTATATGACCACATGCAATCTCGCTCTGTCTATTATTTGATCACGCAATATCACGAGGGAATAACTTTAAAAAAGTTCATTAACTTGTACCCTACAATGACAGAACACAAAGCGTTTGACTTTTTATGCCAGATGCGAGACGTGTTCAAATACCTCAACGAACAAAACATATATCACATGAATGTCAAAATGGAGAATATCTTGGTTACAAAAGATGAAAATGGTGATTTTCATTACAAGCTCAGTGATTTTGGTTTCTTCCGCAGACTGACATACGATGACAATCAAAATGAAATGTGTGGAGACGTTTCTCACATGGCTCCAGAAATAATAGTCGATCGCATATACTCCAAGAAAGTCGACGTGTGGGCTATTGGTTCAATTGTGTATCAATTGTGTTTTTGTGAAAGAATAACAAAATCAAAAAACCTTGATGATTTAATAAAAGAAATGGAGCAAGGGGATTTTAAATTGAATCATAATCAAAACAAGTTTTCAAACACATTCAAAAATGTCATACTGAAAATGATCGAAAAGGATTTTGTTTCGAGGATGTCACCAAAAGAATTTCACGCATGCAACTTTGAGTCTATGAAAATCAATGTTCAAAAGGAAAAACAAACAATCGAACAAGTTAGAGAAAAACTCAAACAAAACTGGGATGAATATTTTCACCACTTTCAATCTTCGTTTGCTCTTGAAAAATATGAAATGATTCACATTGATTTTTTTGGTCAAGTGTTTTACAACAATGAATGGTGTGTGTTGGATGAAATATGCATACTCGAAACAGACCACGAATATCAAACCAAATCAAAAAACATAATCTTCTTTTTGAAGTTGAGTCACATACTGAGTGAAATGGGAGAAATCTATCAAAAATGCAAGAAATTCATTTGTTCCATTTGTTTTTACAAGGAATCCATGAATCAATTAAAAAATGCAAATAACATGTTCAATGCGTCATCCAACACATTTTTAGAGGAAAGAAAAAATATGAGTCGTTGGATATCTCTACGATTCAAAATAATAATAAACAAAATGGAAAATGTGAAAAAAAACATTCCACCCAATGATTTGCTCCATTTTGAAAACGCCGGACAATTGATTCCAGATAAAATAAACACATACATTGCTTATTTGAACAAAGAATCCATGTACAATCAGTATGTCGAACGTCAAATAGAACAAAGTAAGCACATGCTCGAAAGATCGTGTATATTGATTGAGTATTTAATTTTAAAATTCCCAGAAAAGAAAAAAGACAACAATCTGTCAACATCTTTGAGAAAATGCAAGAAACAATTTCTTTCAATCAAAAACAAAAATTCAGAAAACACTGATAGAGTATGCATTTCTCCCTCCAAAAATATAGTTTACAAAAAAGTTGATTTGTGACAAAAAAAAACACATTGACTATTGCTTTATATTTTTGATCATGTTGGACATGGATGTATTGACCATTTGTAAAGATATGAGTGTCTGTTTCGATACGGCTTCCCTACAGTCGATCCATTCTATGACATGGTTCATTATATCGGTGTCGAGTGTGACTCTTTTGGGGCGCGTTTTTTTGTAAGGGTGAAAGCGATCTATTTTTCTGGATTCTGAGTGAATCAAAAAATGAGGGAACAAATGGTCGTATACGGAGGGATGATTTATGGAGACAAACTGGTGGAACGTTCGGTTGAAGAAGCATGGTTTTGATTTGTCAAACTGTTGAATCAAATGTCTATTGATAATCATACAGATGCGATTGATATCTATTGGATCACGGGACAACCACTCTTCCAGAGACACAATCAAACGGAACATGAAATAATTGGAAACTGTTGTGTCTGGTTCTATTTTTGGAAAAATATGGGTCGTCCAATCTTCTATACAAACAGATTCAACTAAGAGTTTGATACAATCTCGACTCATACTCGTTGACTGTTGGACTAAATGTACAATGTATTGACTATTTGAATGGTATATCATGTTTTTAATAGTGTGTTTGATTGATTTGGATAACACACTTTTCACTGGAGATGATCGGTTAATGCGAGTAATAATGTTCCAATTGAAATATTTAGGGTTAAACACAAAATCACGTGGCTCTTTCATTGTGCACTGATGAACTTGTTGTTTTATTTTTTTAATGTAAGAACCAAAGCAAGAATCAATGTGAGGAACGCCTAATACATGCATCTTTGCACATTGTGTGAATATTGATTCGCATTCAGTCTGTTTTGGTGGGGATTTGATTGAATCGGATTCGCTATATGGCTCATCGGATCGAGTCGCGTTGTCTATAATAAATTCTTCAATTGTATTTTTGTTTGATGACATTATCTTCAATAAGTTGCGATCAGTATCATTTTGTCTACAGAAATCACTGCATTTGATATTTATTTTTTTTATGTTTGTGCAATCCATCAAAACTCCAATCAATTCCTTTTGAACATCAAAATGATCATCAATGTCTATGATTTCTATAGTGTTTTTTTGTTTTTGCAAGAGATTTGTTATTTTTTGTTCAAACGCACTCTTTAGCATGAATCGTTTGGCATTGGACATGTGAATGTATTTGAGTTTCAATTGATATAACTCTCGGAACAATAATTCAAACGTCATTTGATTTATTCCCCTATGAATGAGTAAAGAGAGGGAGTTTATTTTATTGAATTTGGAAAAGAGCGTTTTAAAGAACTTTAATGGCTTGACACTTTTTGCTGTGAAACTGCAATATTTGATGTCGTCACAATTGACTATTTCACTAATACAGTTTATAGTATTTAATGTGATACCATCGGAAGTAATAATTATACTATCAATGTCTTTAAAAAATGTGCCTTTGCTTATTTGGCAGTGGTTCAGGTTACAATCAAAAATCAAACAAGTGTATCTTTCATATGGTTTTAAACTACCATGTTTTATGGAGCTGATGTTCAGCATTTTGGATGATGTTGCGAATGTTTGTTTTATTTAATTGGATGATATGAGTTGTGAAAATGTTCATTTTATTTATACAACCGTCCGCGGATCAATATCGAAATATATAGAATATTCTTTTTTGCCTGTGTAAAAATAAACAAGTTGAATCGCAACAAAAGCCTCAAAAAAGAATAGCCTTTTTTTGAAAAGTAATCATGGACATAGACGATGATGATGATGAATTTTGGACAGATGATATCGAAAGAATCTTCAGTGCATGTGATTCTCCAATACATGAAACAGAAGAACATCCATTTTGTGCAGTCTCGTTTCAAACACACAAAGAACAATATGTGATTCGAAAACTGAGCTTTTACAACAAGTGCACAAACAAATTTTCCAAAAGAAAACAAAAAGCGATGATCATGATTGTTTTGAAAAATAGGTTCAACCATAATCGAAAAAAGATTTATAAAAATGACAAGATGAAAAGAAAGAAAATTAAAATATTCAACAAGAAGAGGAAGAATTAAAACAGCGCGTTGCAGAAAAAAATGAAATAGAATTTTCCATCTTCTTGCAACCATTGTCCTCGAAAAACATATAAAACAGTTCGATGTAGCGTGTTATTAGTAGCTATTCATTCTATTACAACAATAACAATATCATAAAAAAAATCAATCAACTATTACTTACAATGAAAATCAGACAAAGAATCAGCAAATTGAGACCAAGAACTACTCCATACCAAAGAGCAGTAGAGACCATCGACAAAGCAATTGAGTGCGACGCAGAAAACAAAAACACATTGGAGACAGTACTGATTTTGAATACTGAATTCACCAGGCAGAAAAAGTTTGAAAAAATAAGACAACACAAGTTGAGGATGCAAAGAAACCCAAACTCCATCCAACAAGACGAACAAGAAGACCACGACGCATCAGTCATTGAAACACAAAGACCATCGATCTTAAAACGCGAAGACAAGCACAAAAACAAGAACTCACAAAAGAAGGTTGTTTTTGTTTTGGACGACAGTGATCAGGAAAAACCTTTCCCAAAGCGTAATGATTTAGTAAGCGCGAACAAACAAGACTGTGAAAAAGACGTGTTCAATGAGCCTTTATCGAGAGACTTGTTGAATCGAATGTTTTCATGTGACGAACAAATAACAATACAAACACCATTATGGTAAACATGTGTCTGTAAAAAAAATAGAGACGAATCGAACATCAATAAAAAAATCCACGTATTTTCATTAATCACTTTGACAAAAACTTTTGTTTTTTTTCTTCATTATAATTCAAGTATCCATAGAAAATACATTTTACTTGTGCTCCATGTTGTTGTGGTTAATTTTCTTTAAAAGTTTAAATTGAACAAATTGTGATTGGGTGTCGTTAAAGTATTTTTTTAAAAAAAAACATTCTCAATGATTTATTTGAATTTTTCAACAAAAACAACCACAATCAATTACAACAAAATATCATTGAAATTCAAAACGCAATCTTTGAAACATGTGTTTCAATCTTTAATTGTCAATGTTCATTATTTTTCTTTTGCTAATTTTGCCTTTGCTTTTTGAAAAATCTTTGTTTGTTTGATGAATCATTTCTTCACACTCGTTCTTTAAATTTCTATTGAACTTTGGTAGACCTGTAAATTTAAGTCCAGACTCACCATGATTCTCCAATATAAATGTCTTTAGATAAATGTTTCTCCAGTCTTTGCATACGAGACACACGGGTATCCATGGATTGAACTCTTTTTGACAGACAGTGTTTTCGACAAACGTGAATATTTCTTTGATGCAAACTTCGGGTAGAGATTCTGTGTAGCATGATATATCGTGTTCTTCTGTGTCTTTTTTGATTTTTATTCGCTTGGATGATCTTTCGCAGTTTTCTGGTTCAACTGTTTTTTTGTATGAAATCTGTCGATCGCTGTCCGTGGCAATGATTTGATTGTATGCCCCATTGAAATGAATGGATAAGAGTTGATGGTAAGTCGATCCTGTGAAGTGAATGTCGTTCAAATTTTTTGTACTATTGAACATATGAAAGAGAACATTATTTTGATTGGCTTCGTGGAAGAACCATTTTTCGGAATGTGCTTTGCGTATTCTCAATAATCGATGAATGAATATATCTAAAAAAGCCTTGATCTTCTTGTGACCAATACATTCAAAGAACATCTGCACAAACAATGGATTCCTATTGAAAACAAACATAAAGTCAAACATTTCCGATTCGTGCAATACGTCACATGGTTCGGAAAAGTAAAATTTTTCAAACAATATTCTCACCAAATGTTCCATTTTTTCAATTTCCAAAATTCCAATGAGACGCCTTATGTCTTCGAGCATCATGGCATTTATGTTGACAAATTCAATACACTTTTCAATTATCTCCAGTGGCAATTTTTGAATCAAACGTTCATGGACGTTTCTCAACACATGTTCTTGCATTTTTTTTTTGAAATCGTTGAAATCTTTCACAATCGAACTTTGACCCATCACTTTTGCAATTTTTCTCAACTTTAAAAATTCTAGAGTTATATTGAAATATTGATCAAAATGGTCACATGATCTGATTTTGTCTCCTTCAAATTTTTGCCTCGACACACGAAGATCAACCAATGTATCTTTGTTGTTGTTTAGCGTTTGAATGAAATGTGCGGTGGATAACAGTTGAGTACTATCGTTTGTTGTGATGTATATTTTTTTGAGACCCGTTTTATTGGATATGCATTCAAACAAGTTCAAATTGTGTATTATTACCCTCCCATTGGAAACACAATTTGTTTGCGGCATGTTTGTTCTGTATGGGCACAGTTTGAATATCTTGATTTTTTTGAGACTGGTGAAATGATCCATTATGGATCGCAGGGAAAAAACATAATTACTGTTGAATGATTCTAAAACTTCAAAGTCCAGCGATCTAATTTGTGGAGCGAAAGGAATAATAAAATTGATAAAGTGGTACAAAGAGCGGGAGTATGTTGCTTCCGTTGTTCCATTGATCTCGAACTTTATGGATTTTAGAGCGCACCCTGGTTTCATCAATTGTTTCAATTCCTTGTATATCCCATGATTCATATCGGCAATGAGCCTCAGTTCTTTGACTTTTGAAAGATCGACAATGCGTCCCAGATTTCTCATTCCCCGCCTGGTCAAACTCGACGAAAACATGGAAACGCATATAATATTCGGGAAGGTGAAACTTGGTACATTCTTCAATTCTCCAGTGACGTTTAGTACTTTGAACGATGCGCACTCTTCAGGTACAATTTTATTAAGGTTTTTTGGGATGCATACTTGTTGAGGTTTTGTGTGATATAAAACTTTTGACAAATTCATTTTGAGATTTTTTTAAACAAGAACATGGATTGTGTGATTGAAACTTGTTTTTTTTGATCGAATGATTTTTTGTTTTGTTTTGATTTATATTTTTTGAGATACGCAAACAAAATAGAATATTCTTTTTGATTTTTCTTGTTTTTGGATACATGTGAATATTGTCTAATGGGCAATCGTTTTTGAATTTGATGAATGCACATTTGCAAAACAAGAAAAATACACATTGTTGGATTTGATGTTAAAAATTGTATATCATGCATTCAAAAATAAATTTCGAATTCCCATCGATCATCAATGGAACGTCTTATTCCTGGTTCTTTATCAATTCCAAAACCAAAGAATTTATACTCGTTTGATTTTGATCAGAACGACGCTAAATTTAGTTTCAAAATAAATGACCAAATCCCAAGTATTAGACACAACCAAAGCGCGGAAAATCCTCATTTGATTTTTGACTTGGCAGACTCACAAATCACTGGACTCAACAACACTATAGTTGAGTGTGATGATGGAAACAAAAGATTGCTCAAACATGTGAACATGTGCCACAATATAGACATGGTAGATTTTGTCGAAGATTATAATTTTTTGTTTTCAAAAAGCCAAATCGAAAACGAATGGATTGAATTCACATCTAAAGAAAAGGTTGTTTTTCTAGCTCCAAAATATGTGGCACTCAAAATATTCGAAAAGTATCAATGCATGGAGTCTTTCAATAATGAAATCGACAAGAATGAAAAAATAACAGAAGATTTGGATCAAATATTTTTCGAACCATACTCATTGAAAGAAGATGTCTTTGACGCACTTAATTTTTTGTGTTTCAACAATGGGAGACCGGCTTTTTTGAAATACATCAGCAACAAGAATCACAAACAAGACGATATTTTGAGTTATTTGGGATTCACACTTTATAAAAAAATTAAAAACTACATGGATGAATTGATGTTCCACCACAATGAACCATTCTTGTAAACGCAAACAAAACAACAGCAACAACAATGAACACAAACTTTTATGTCACAACCAAAATACTTTTTTTCCAATCCTTAATATTTTGACTGATTGAGGAAAATCTTTAATGTTGCATGGATAATCATTACACAAATGAATTTCTTCCAATTCGAGAGGCAATATTTTGGGAAGTTCGAGCTTGAACGCGTTTCCCAAAACAATAACCTTTAAACAATCTGGTAATTTTTGAGGAAGCGCATGATTGAATGAATTTCCTATAATTAATGTTTCGAGGGATTGTGGCAAATATGATGGTAGAGGATGATTGTATTTGTTTCCCATTTTCAAAAAATTCAAACTGCTTGGAAGCACATGTGGAATCTCATGATTGAAATCATCCCCCAACAAAAGAAACTTTAATTTTTCGGGCAATGTTTGGGGAAGGGGATGATTGAACTTTTTTCCAAACTTTAATTTTTCAATGTTTTTTGGAAAATGTTTCATGGGTCGGTTGAAATTGTATCCAAATTTCAAATAGACAAGCGAATTGGGTAAGTCTCTTATAGTTTTATTGAACATATTTCCAAGTTTAAGTTTTCTTAAATTGCAAGGCATTTTGTGTGGAAGTTCATGATTGAAATTGTTTCCAGTGTGCAAGCATCTCAGATTAAGAGGAAGTCTTCTTGGGAGGTGTTGTTCGAAACAGTTTCCCAATCGTAAGAATTGGAGCGATGCGGGAAGTTTAGGTAAGACTTTGTTGTACTTGTAACCAAAATGCAGTTTTTTGAGTTTTGGTGGTAATTTGAATGGCAAATATTGATTAAACGAGTATCCGAAGCACAACACTTCTAAACTCGTTGGAAAATTGTAGTATATTGGTTTATCGAAACAATCATACAAATACAATATCTTCAACGTGTTTGGTAATTTTCTTGGGAGATATTGATTGAATGAACCATGAAATGATAGTTTTTCAAGGAGCGGAAGTTTTTCTGGTAGTTTTTGGTCATAATTTCCAACGAATGATAATATTTTTAGATTGCTTGGTAAACAATTGTCTTTGATTGTTTGATTGAACTTGAACCCGAATTGAATTTCACGTGTGTTGTTGGGGAGATTTATTTCTATGGGTTGATCAAATTGTTGATTGAAACACATTTTGTTTATGGATATGTTGTCGAATTGGGTGAGCCACATTATTTCTTTTCCATTTTTTGATACATTGAAAACGTCAAAATGAACACAAAACATCGTTTTCATTTTTTCAATCATTGTGTCATCAAAAATAACGTTATTCGTCTCGAAATTCATTTGGTACAACGTGTCAGACTGAATCAAATCTGAGCGCGATTCTATCGGATGTTCAGAGAAATACATGAATTCGCTCAACAGATAGCACGCAATGTCTCTACAAATGTTGTCTTTTATTTTCATAATGGTGAAACCGAGATGTTTTTTTTGTTTCAAAAAATAATCGACTTTTAATGTTTCCAACCATTAAATTTCTCATCGTTCATCACACATCGCTTTGAATTTGAAAGTATCGCTCGTTTTTTCATTGATCGTTTTTAATGCATGGGTTGCATTTTTACAATTCAAAAAACCTTTGGAAAACGCCTTACATGTGTCAAGTCATAACTCAATATTTTTGATTTATAAATGATCGCGCTTCATGTTTAAGTTTTATTTCTTGTTTGGTTCCAAAAACATTTTGTTTTTTTATTTGATATTTCCAACTCTCTGTAAAAATGAACCACAAAAATTTTTCACTCAACTCAAATAACTCCATTTTTCAACACATATTCAATGAATACATGTTCCATGATCAATATACCATATGTTTCATTCAAGACCTCGTTGTATTCAAGAAAATGTATAGGATCAATTTGAAGAGCAATTTGGAACCTGGATTCAAATCAAAAATAAAATGGTGCTACCACATATTTTCCAATAACGTTCAATTATACATTGACTCATTCACCATACAAAACAAAAAAGATTTATTGTTGCTCCATTCAATTGATGGTGTCCACATAAAACAATTGATAATAAAAAATGATCTCCAATACATAAAAAAATTACCCGACAATGTGGACGTGTTGTTTTTGGACATTGAAAAAAACCAACCCATTGAATTCGAATTTCCTGCTAAACTAAAAGAGCTCAAAATAGAATATTGGTTCAATGCATCGATTGGATTGCTATCAAATTCTCTTGAAACATTGGATTTGGGCGATAGTTATGATAAAAAAATCAATAATATATTACCTCCCAACTTGAAGCATCTTCATTTGGGTAAACGATTCAACCATCACTTGTACGACATATTACCCGATTGCCTTGAGACATTGATTATAAGAAATGAAAACTACATGGGAAAGATATCTCAGTTCCCGAGAAATCTGAAAACGCTGTGTTTGTCCTACAACAAATCACATGTTCTTCCTGATCTTCCACATCAATTGGAAAATTTAATGTTGAAAAACAAGTTTTCTCAAAAGATTAAACATTTCCCTCCAAGTATAAAAAACTTGTCCGTGGGAATAATGTACAACCATGAAATATGTTTTCTCGATTTTCAACATTTGAAAATAATGGACTTTGGATTTTCGACGTATGAACACGATTTTCCTGAGATTCTGCCTGATTCAATCGAACATCTATTTTTACCTTTGAAATTCAATCAAATAATCAAACATTTGCCCAAGAATTTAAAGTCACTCAAGCTCGGTTCTCTTTTCAACAAGAGCATCGATTGTGATTTACCTGAGAACCTGGAACATATCCAATTCAGTCATGACTACAACCAATCGCCTCCTGTATTCAATGAAAACTTGAAGACGATAACATTTGGTCAACAGTTCAATCAGCCACTCAATCAACTTCCAAATTCACTTTTAAAATTAAAGTTCGGGGGAAAATTTAATCAACCGATCCACTATCTCCCATCAAAACTGAGAACATTGGATTTTGGAAATGATTTCAATGAACACATCGAATTTCTTCCCCCATCATTAGAAAAATTGGTTTTCAGAAATGATTATAATCAACCTCTCCCCATATTGCCTCAAAATTTGAGAGAATTAATTCTTGGAGACAGCTTCAATCAAGCAATCGATCAATTGCCAGAAAAACTAGAAGTATTGATTTTCGGGGATAATTTCAACGGAATCCTACCGAAACGAATTCCTAAAAATTTGTCCACTTTAGATTTGGGTGCAAGCTATGATCAACTTGTTTCTGAAAAATCAACAACAAATTTAAAAAAAGATTCCGTGTTTGAAAAAATATGGCATTTCTTGATTGGTGTTTTTTATTTGTTTTTAAATATTTTTCAATAAAGCCCTTGTTTTTTCCTCATATTGTTTTAAGGTTGTTAAAATGGTCATTATGAGGATCGAACTCATGACCGTCAGCTCATAAGACTGAAGCTCTACCACTGAGCTAAATGACCTTTTATAGGGCATACACATTTTTGGATTTTCACAATTACAAGGCAATATGTTAAAAAAGTGATATTTCAATGATGAAGTAAAAGCGCATTTTTTATTTTTTTAAACTTCTTCACACCATTTGTTTTCTTCTCTTATTTTTTCTTCTTCTTCGGGAGTAAAATCATTTTCAATTCCAAACATCGATCGAATTTGTTCGGGTGACTTTCCCTTGATAAGACTTGCAACTCTCGCGCATGTCAATTCCATGAGACCCTTAATGTCCAAGTAGTTTGAAGCCGTGATCAATTGGATAATCATTTTCAACTCAATGTCCACGAATTTCAAGTCCCAATCGGAAACAGATTGTTCAAAGCTCTTGGTCATCGGTCTGTCAATAGGCTCTGATGGGTGGTGAAAGTGGTGCTGACAATAGTCTATAACCTTTTTCAAAACGACCGAATCCAAATTAGGAACAGGTATGGTCGATATTTCTTGATCATCATCGTCTGTTTCGTTTTCAACTACAAGCAACAAACATGAGATAAAAATTCAAGAAAAATAAATCAAAAAGAAATAAAAAACACATACCCTCCAATATTTGTTCAATAAAACTAGAGAGCTTCATGACTCTCTTCTCTACAATGAATTCTTTGGCATCATTGGACACAAGCTTGACTTTTGGATATTCTGGTTTGTTTTCTATTTGCATTGCGCTAGTTGATTGTGATGAGGATGACATGGTGATGATTGTTTAAAATTATGTTATTGTTTGTTTTTGTTGAATATGAAAAGTTTGTTTGTCGAGTTGTCCGTACTTTTCAACATCTTTTATAAAAAATAATATTTTTGTTTGCAAGAAAAATAGAATATTTCATTTTCAAAAAAAAATAATTCACCACACAAAAGATTCAAATTTATTCCGCAGAGACTCGCAATTTTGTTTTCCCATTTCATTTTCATACATTGCAATGTTTTTATATATTTCCAAACATGCACACTTGAAATTTGCTTTCAAGTAATTTATCTCTGGCTCGAACGGTTCGAACACATGCTTCACATCTTCATCATCCAATGAATCCAATATTGCTTTCATTCTGATTTGAGCTTGTTCGAGGTGAACTAATCTGCCCATATAATCCTCGTACAATTCTTGAATGGGAACTTTTCTTTTTTTGCTTTGATCCATGAATTTTTCGTAGATGTGACTTGTCATGAGCCACACTGGCTCCATTTGACATTCACTTAAAACGAGACCATAATCATTTTCAACGACTTGTTGGAGCATATCATTTTTTTGTCTGGTCTTTTCGAGAGCGCTCGATATCTTCATCTTGCTACCTCCAGGATTTATCAATCTATCATACATGGGTATAAGAATTTTTCCCAGTGAAACAATACAATACAAAACACATATGGACGAATCGATCATGTAGGGAGTCACTTTTTTCATAATCAATATGTAGTACGATGCGAACACATTGTTTACTTTTTTTATCTTGTCTTTTTCAAGTGTTTTTATTTTTTCGATGAAAATATGCAATTTGTTTTCCATTTTTTGTTTTAAAAAAGTGTTTTGATTGTCTGTGTATTTTCTCATATATTGCACATAACGCATCTTTAAACATGTGAAAAGAAACATTTAGAGCGTTGGTTGTTTTCAATTGACAATTGTTTGATGCGTTCAATGCACTCATAATTTTTCAAGCAATACAATAAACAACAAAAATCGATAGTTCCACTAAACAAACGAACAAAAAAAACAAGAACAATGGTTTCAACAAAAAGTCGAGTGATCACTACAGAATCTATTTTCGAAGAGTTTAGAAAACATTATTTGAAATTAATATCTTTGTTTTCTCACTTGAGAAATGAAAACTTTTACAGCGAACTAATGTTCAATACGTTCAACTTGGTGGGAAATAAACTAATTGCATTTTTGGATGATCTCATAATTTCCAAACAAGTACACTATGGTGTATTTATGAACGCTTTTTCAAGTACTCTTCATTCTAGTAATTTTTTGAAAGATTGTGAGATGAAAAATTGCGAAAGAGCTTACAAATCAATCTCCTATGATCTAGTGAGAAATATCATCGATGTTGCGATGCTTGAAATCGAAAAAGTTATACAAAATTCATCGAATAACAAAATCGATCCTTCGACATATGACAAACAACTACTACTTGTAGTTGCTTATGGAATCTATTTTTTTATAGTGTTCAAAAATGAAAAACTTGATTTACAAATACCGATTGTTCAAATGGGCTCCCGATTCGATAGTAATATTCACACCAATTACAATACCACAGAAATATCAGATGGAACAATGATAGCCTTTCCTTTAGAATTTGGAATTATGGACATGAACACAAAAACAATGTTGCTCAAAACAAAAGTGGTCGTCTCCGAAATACAACAATACAAACAAAAAGCAGTCGAAGACCATCGCAACAACAAAAACATTATTCTCAATCAATTTAGAAATATTGAGATTGATTCTTTTAGCGTGCAACATAAGAATGCCTTTTTCGCAATCAAAAAGTTTGAAGAATGTTACGCCGAGTTTCAAAAACAAATGTTTCGATCTTTTGCGCCTCCTAGTAGACAATACAAAGTTCATCCTCATTTGACGAGCATAGAATCAACAATAGGTAACACTATGTTTCATCTGTTTTCCCCCGATCAAGCAAGAAAATTCATCATGTCGATTCCAACATTCCAAAAGTTGAACGTCAAAAACCCAGAAGATTATTTGGCTCCCCTTATCACAACACAGCTCATAGATAGTTTTTGCTTAAGTGGTAGAGATGTTATATCTGATGAAAAGTACGATTTGTTGAGAGAATTGGTAAATTATTTTATTGTTGAGATTGTTCGAATTATGAACCACTCTCTACCAGCGCAATACAACGTGAATCTGAAAGCGATATACGAACAAATGAATTTTCTGTATGGTTCAATGGACAATGTTGCCTTCTGTGCGATTGCAATGATGACATTGATTCAGGTGGCAAATAAGCACCCTGATGTTCCTAACATTGAATTGATTATTCCCAAATCAGGAGCCCTATTTCAAGATGATGAACACATTGCAGACAATCCAATAGTCTCGATTGTATCGTATCCTTTGGATATTGGTTACAAGATGCAAGGTTTGGACATTGTAGACAAGAGGACTCGCGTTAAATTGGTAAGAGGGCATGTAAAACTCAATGGTAAACAAGTTCCCATAAGAAAATTGCCAGAATTGATTGACATGGATTGATTGTTTGAAATAAATATTTATTTTTTTTTCGTTTGTTTTATACAATGAAATTATACTTGTATTGTTGCGGGGTAATACTTATAATGGTTGGGATCATGTCCAGTGTGTCTCCGTCCTGGATATTATGATCCAATGGACATTGATTGTATCCCATGGATTCTCCCATGTATACAATTTCAGGTTCGTACTGCATTTGTCTTGGATCGAATTTCAAATAATCCCTGAGTATCTGATCGAATGTTGTTTTGATTGTTGTTTGCACGATTGATATTTCATTTTCCACGGAATTGATTTTAAGGTTGATCAACCTGTCTCTGAACCTTGTCTTGTCAAACACGGGGTCTCTATAATGCATGTTTGATTTTGTTTTGAATTTACTTGGTACAATTTCTACAACATCCACTGGACTGATGTTCATGTCGCTTACAAACGCATTGTCGTCCATCGTTTCATTATTGACCAGTATTTCGTGTTTTTTCCATTGTTCTTCTGGGTATTTATTGAAAAAGTGTGCTTTGATTTCGGAAAATTTCAAGTCGCTCATGCTCTCGATCACGAGTTTTACTTCAGGTTCGTAGGATATGATTGATATTCTCATTTCTGTTTTTGTTGTTGTTGTTGATGTTGATGTTTTGTTTTGTTTTTAAAAATGTCGAAATAGTTGATTAAAAATAAATGACGCTTGGTTCATATATTTCTTTTTTTTTAAAGAACATTGAAAAAAATAGAATATTTTATATTTTGTTTTTGTCTGAATGTTTAATACCTTGGTATTACTTTTATTCCGATATTTTGACCATTTCGATGCAACACACCCTCAATCACACTATAACGACCCCCTATTATTTTTTTACAATTCACATTGTATAGTTCAATTCTTTCAAGAGAGGTCGGAAGAAATTCATTCAATTCAAATTGCTGGGATTTTCCAAATCTTATAACTTTCAATTGGGTATTGGAAATGTCTGGTAGAGGATGGTTGTAAGAAAATCCAAGAATCAGTTTCTTCAAATTGTTTGGGAGTCTTTTGGGCAATGGTTTATTGAAACAATGATCAAACTTCAATTTTTCCAATTTTTCAGGTAATTTTTCAGGAAGATTCTTGTTGAAACAATAACCAAATACTATTTTTCTCAGCGATTCAGGAAGATGTTCAGGAAGTTTGATATTATACCTCGTATCAAATCGAATCTCTCTCAATTGTGATGGCAATTTTTTGGGGAGGGGTTTATTATAGTACGATCCGAACTCAATGTATCTCAATGTATCAGGTAATATGGATGGAAGGGGGTGGTCATACTTGTATCCGAATATTAGAACTTGCAAATTGGAAGGCAGTTTTGGTGGAAGAGGATGATCATAATAGGAACTAAATTCCATGTGAACCAAAGATTCTGGTAGAATGTGGGGTATGGGGTAGCTATACAGGTGACCGAAAATTAGTTCTTTTAATTGGGGCGGCAAATTTGGGTGCAATGGTTGATTGAAGGATGTTCCAAAAACAAGGGACTCTATCGATGCTGGAAAATCCGGAATAATTTGATCGTTTTGTGAATCCAAATGAAATGTTTTGAGTGTTTCTGGTAATTTTTTGGGTAATTTCCCCATGAAATTTTTAAGAATCAAATGTTTGAGTGATGGTAGTTTCTCGGGTAGAGGTTTGTTGTAACGATTTATCTCCAGGTGTTCCATTTTTTCAGGAAGACCGCATATTGTGTCGAATTGTTTACATTCGGCGTTAAATATTTTTTTTACAGGAAGTTTGTGTGTATAATTTGTAGATATGATGAGTTTTTTCAAGTTTTCAGGCAAGTTTGCAGGTAGTTCAAATTCATAGGTTGATTGGAAATTGATTTCTTGGAGGTTTGGGGGAAGAATGTCTGGTAGAGCGAACTTGTATTCTCTCCAAAAGGTTATTTTTGTGAGAGCGTCGTTGAGTGAACATATTGATTTGTTGGGTGAGTTTGATTTTCCTGTTGAATTCAAAGATTCAGTCTTTTGTGGGAGCGGGTGACCATAATATTTTTTGAAAAATATCGATTTGATTTTGACTTTTTCAATTGGATCAAAATAATCTTCAATTCTCTCTTGATCAGTATGTTCTACAATCAGTTCGTCTATTTCTATTGATTTGTTTCGAAATGTGATGTTTGGAATGTTTGCGTGATGAAAATAAAACACATCAAAGTGAAATATAAAGTGTGTGTTCTGATCTATTCGTTCAATGAATTCTATATTTTCTTCATCATTGTGTTCGAAGTTATACTTGTATATACCGCCATTGTTCTCAATTAAATCGGGAATTTGATTGATAATCATAAACTCACTCAAAATGTACAAGTATACATCGGTGTTGAGTGAGCGTCGTTTTTGTCCTTGCATTTTTTTTGTTGAATTTGTGTATTGTTTTTTTTTGTTGAACGATGAATTGTTGTTTCCATCAATAATTGATTTGCCCAACAAAAAATATGAATTTATCAATAAAAAGTTACATTCCATTTTTTTTTTGAGAAAAAAACAACAATTTAAATCTTTTAATGTTTTTTTTTGAAACTTCCAATGACACCTGAACAAAATAAAACAAACAAAACAATGAAAACTATTACAAAAGAACTTGTTGTTGAAATTTGCAGCAAATACCTCTACTTTGACGATGTTTTAAATTTAACGCTCTCGAATAGCCACTTTTTCGTTCAGCCTTATCAATACAATTTCACATCAAACATTCATTCTAATTTCTATGAATCACAAACAGTCAGCTTGCAAAAAATAAACGACAATGACAATGAATATATCAAAGAATATTATTTTGATGATTTTTTGTTTGATGAAAAATCAGAAAACTTGGACATTTTGAAAAAAGTAAACATGAAAAAGTTAACGATCGATTCTGAAGAGGACGTCTCATTGAAGTTTGGAGACATGTCTCAAAGATCATTGGAAAAGATAGACTTGTTATGCGAATCAAAACAATCATTTCTCTGCAATCTTCCACCCACCATCAAAAAAATCGAATTTTATGATTGTTATAATCACCCATTGCCAGAAAATTTACCAGATTCCATAACCATGATTGAATTTGGTGATGGCTCGTCATTTAATCATCCACTGCCTGAAAAATTACCGTCATCTCTCACCATATTGCAATTAGGCTATTCGTTCAATCATCCTCTTCCAAAAAAACTCCCCTCAAGATTGGATCATTTGATAATTGGAAATTCATTTAATCACCCACTTCCAGAAAATTTACCAGATAGTTTGAGAAACTTGCACTTTTGTGGAAATTCTGGTTTTCGACAAAAATTGCCAGATAAATTACCGAAATATTTGAAAGGATTGTTTCTAGGATGTGAATACAATCACGAAATAACACAACAATTACCAGACACACTTGAAGAATTGAATTTTGGATCGTTTTATGACAAGCCTCTTCCTCATCCATTACCTCCATCATTGAAAAGGATAAAATTTGGAGTAAAGTATTCGTATCCATTTCCCGAATCATTTCCCTATTCAACAGAGGTTATTATTTTCCCCCGTGAACATACTCACAAAATAAATTCAACGTTTCCCAAACATTTGATACATGTGGATTTTGGAAGTCAATATAACGATAAATTCCCTGATAATCTACCAAGTTCAATAAAAAGGATATATTTTGGTAGGAATTTCAATCAACCATTTCCCGAAGAATTTCCAGAATCACTGGAACGTATAGGTATTTATGGTCACAATATTGAAAAAATTTTTGGAAAAACATACACAAAAAAAGATGGCTCTTTTTACAAATCGATTCCTCAAAATGTCAAAGATGAATGGTTCTTGGAAAATAATGATGATTATGTTTTGTACAAAGATGGAAAAAGATTAAATATTCATATTTCAATAACGATAGATTCGTTTTACATGGGATAAAATAAAAACATTTATTTTTTGTTGAAAGCAATTATTCAACATTGAAAACATTGAAATTGTCGCCTGATCCATTGATATACCATACGCCTTCTATTTTTTTGGTGTAGCTATCATGAAAATGACCTTCCACAACACATACAATACTTGATTTGTACTTTGACACAATACTCATAAATTCAGCCTTGTCAGCCTTGTCCCAAAAATCCCACTGAGCAGGACCATCTGCATAATAGTGTTGCATGATGATGATTTTAGAGTCTTTATTTTGTTCGAGCCATCTCTGGAACTTTTGTCTCTTACTTTTTTCATAACACTTTCCCAAACATATTAAAACCACATTGTTTCCCACAGGAACACAATAATCCAATGAACCATGTGTCTTCTTGACAAAATCCAATACAGGCTTTTGTGGGAACGCTGATTCATCGTGGTTTCCGTGACATATGTAGACTTTACTGGAAAATAGTTTGTCACACGGGGTATGCACATGATAAACGTATTGATCGAGTTGATCTGTCATAACAGGTTTCTCGCCATAAAAACAAGAAAACAACTTGTAAAATTTGTTGTTGATGAATGTATCATTGTGGCCAGAATCTGTCAAATCCCCAGGTATGAGCAATATGTCGTCATTGGAAATCAATGTAGATTTCAATTGGACAACTTTGTCGAGAGCACGTTTTTCTTGTTGTGCATCTCCGAATTGAGGGTCTCCTATAGTATATATTTTCATTTTGGAGTTTTGTTTTTTTTTAATTTAAACAACACAAAAAAAACAACATGTGCTTTTATTTTTTTTTAATTCTCATCAAAAGGTGCATCCAATTTAGATTGATCCGTTGATAGAAAATACAAATTGAAAGCAACATGAACAAATAATAAAAATTCAACGATCGACCCTATCATGATTCGATTGTTTATTTTATGGTATTTTATGAACCATCGATTGACCCATAGAAAAGAAACCTGGATCAAATAAATATCAAAACATAGAAGGAGCGATCCCAGAGCACATGGTTCGAACCTCTTCAAAATACACATTATGAGTGAAAATATGACGTTGAACATGGATTGTGTGTTCAATATGATTTCTATCCTGTGTTTGATTTGAGCTTGATTCAATGGATTAAATATATCCTTGTAAAAAGATAGAGGTGTTCTTAGTGGATACGTTCTAATCATGTGAGTAAACACATATTGGGAGCTCGCAATGATAAACGAGATACCAAAAACAAAGAACGACACGAATGCAAGTTGAAACAGGGACTCGTCTTTCAAAATCTGATCGTCTCTATCGTTCAATAAATCATTTTTGGGAGTCGCGCTCTGACTTTTCCACCACAAACTTGAAGTTTTAATCAACAAATAGAAAAATAAAATGATGGCGCTGAATTGTCTAATGAAATATTGCAAAAAGACCATTTGTGTGATTCCCTGTTTTGTTCGATCTGCTACTGCACTGTTGATGCTTGTGTATTTGAGTTGGAGTGTTAGTATGATTTTGTATATTCGTATGGAACAATTGACCATGAAATGTAATCCCATGGACAGTTGGAGTGTGAGACACAGGAGTGTGATCATTTTTTGATTATGATGCGACATGTTTGAAAATTGCGTTTCTTCGAGTTTCACAAGCAAAGACTCAATCATTTTATTTGAGTGATCCATTTATGAATTATTTTAGTTTCTTTTTTTTAACTCGGGCATGACTGTTTGTTTTTGTTTTATCCTTTTTTTGAAAATAGAATAATCTACAAAATTATATCAACAACATGTCGCTGTCTTATAAGTATTCCAAGGGCAATCATTCAAACAACAACAATTCAAAAAAATATCAATCAACACATCACAATCACATCTATCTCTCTAAACAAAAATCGAACCAAAAAATAAAAATCACGTTTCAAAAAAATCACACATCCCCTCCAATCAAAAATGAATCACCCTTCCAAAAAAATAAAAGTCTCCCATGCAACTTCGACAAACGATCACGTTCATATTCCTATCGAATTAAGAAGTAACATACTCTCTTTTATTTTTTCATTGGATGAACTTAACAAATTTTATATTTGTCCCTCCCTCGAGCAATCATTCACCGAAGAACAGAAGCAAAAATTTCTATGGGGTCTTCAATTCAGGTTGATCGACCATGATTGGAAATTAGCTACAGACCAGAAAATCAACGAACTCAACGATGAGTTGACTCTCAAGAGACCGAACTCGACCTTGAAATACAGATTCCTCGAAGGTAGCGATTTTTATCACTCACGTTTATTTTCAGACAATCGCTTGTATGGTATGAATCTGTACCCTAAAAGGATCAATGCCATCCTTTGTATGAGCAATCATGGTTCAGCCTACTCCATTTTGAAGCACCAGCCAGAGTACCTCTCCCTCGAAATAGTAAGAAGAAACCCCATGAGCCTCGAACACATCAGAAATCAGACGCATGAAATGTGCAGAATCGCAGTTTCTCAATATCCCCCTGCAATACAATATGTCACCAACAAGACAGATGATTTGATCGAATTAGCACTCAAAAAGGAAGGAAAATGCTTGATGTACATACTAAGAAAGGAAGAAAGGTGGTGCGTCATGGCAGTTGAACAAGACGAAAAATCAATCATGCACATTGATTACCCCAGTGAACAAGTCGCATGGATTGCCCTAAAACGCGACCCTGCTACAATCATACACGTTACAGATCAGACCCCTGAAATGGTTGATTATTGTTTAGGTAAAAATCCTTTGTTGTATGTGCATATAAAGCAGCCCTCTAATGAGATGCTAATTGATTGTATCAGGAGAGAACCTACTGTTATAAGGTATGCGAGAATCCAAACAGACGAAATGCAAGATGCGTTCATGCATGACCCAATGAACTATGTCATTGAAGGATGGAAACCAATGAACAGCGGGATGCTAAAGTTCAAAACACACAAAGATCATGAACTGTTCATGAAAAAGCATTATCAAAGATTCAATGAAGCGTTTAATCCCCAAAACACATCTCATTGGCAGAAACTACTAACTCACAATGGACATCTCTTGTGCAACATGCAACAATCAGGAATACCTCAAACGAGAGACCTCGTTCTAACAGCGGTCAAGAATAATCCCGTGGCACTGAAGCACTCCCTAATCCAGCAAGACGAAGAGATATGCAAGATTGCTGTATCCAAGGATTCCAGTCTCTTGGAAATAATCAAAGACCCCACAGACGATGTACTACTTGCTGCTCTCTCGGGAAACCGTAGTTTGTTTGACGTGGATTTCGTAGATCGATACAACCTGGACACAGAAGAAGGATCAGTGCTTCTTGCAAAATGTTTGAGGAACAATGTATTAAAACCTGAAGATGTGTCGGGAATGGAATGCTACCCACTCTTGTTGTCTGTTGTACTTGAAACATATCCTGATGAATTAGAAGATTTGCATGTGGAAGATTATGACATTTTAAAAATGTACGCCAAAATTCACCCAGACAAGATTCACATACTGGGAAACGTGTGCATGAGTCAAGGAATTGATCCGTGTGAACTCATCGTGATATCCATTGGGGTACATGGTCGATTGATTCAATTCTTCCATGATCAGACAAGGGAAATGTGTATCGCGGCATTGAATCAAGACCCTTTTAATCTGTGTTTCATCCACACACAAACAGAAGAATTATGTGAGATTGCTATGAGAAAAGACTATCGTTCATTCATGTATGTCAAACATAGAACTCAGAGATTGTGTGATTTGTACAGGCAAATGAAAAACAAACAAGAACAACAACAATAAATGAATTGACTTTGTCGTGCATGGATGTCTATTTTACTTTAAAGAATTTTGTGTGTTTCGATCTTTGGTTTTAATGTGGTATTTTTTTTAAGAAGACAAACAATAGTAATAAAAGAAAAATGGAAACTCGATCGATGTCTTCTTTTGAAGAATATTTTCACTCGATACATGACAATCGATTAAATAAAAGAGCGAATCTCGATATTTTCAGTGATCCATCGATTGAGATAATCAAGTATGATCAATCTGTGTTTGATTGTTTGTTGAACGATGATGACATGTTGGAAAAAGACATTAATGTTCATATTGAAAAAAAAAAGATGATACAACACAAAAATATATTCGACAATACCTACTACCATGGCAAGGAAATCATCGTGAAAGGCGAACACGTGACATTTGATCGATTGGCTGTGGAGCACATCAACGAAAGCGAACTAAATAACTTATTGATCACTCCGTTCAAAAAAAGTAACAGAATTCGACTCACAAATGAAATTTTGAAAAATGAAAAACAAACAAAACACATTGTGGATTCTATTTTTAAAAAAATTAAATGGAATCGCATTATTCCTTATTATTTCGCAAACTGTTGTGGTGGACAAAACGAAAGAGCAGCCATGATGTTCAAATGGATGGTGGAGCTTTCTGGAAAAAGTGATGTTGTTTTTGATCTATTGTTTGAAAAAATTGAAAGTGAACAGGGCAATATAATTAAATTAAAATTGTCTTGGGTATGGTTGATTATGAGTCTGAATACGTCTGATTACGATTCTTTTTTGAAATTGTTGAGACGCGACAAACTGCGATCGAGATTGACGAAATACTTGAAAAAGTCGATAGTTCAACATGTTGCAAGTAAATTTTCGAGATTGGAGTGGTTTGGAAAAGAGGTACATGAAATTGAAAGAATTGTGGATGTGGTGCATGTATTAAAATCTTTGTTTCAGCATGTTCCATCGAATGTTTTTCTCATTGTGTTCAACATAGTAGAATCCAAAATTCATCCTCCAACCCCGAGTAATAATTTTAGAACGATTGATGGCATGCACCTCTCAACGAGAAATACTACACTGATTGAACATTTGGTTGAACATTCAAATCCAAGGGAGAAGTTGGACATTTACATTTCGATAGATTACCTTGTTAAGAGTTCACGAGAAATAAATCAAGCGTTTGTTCAAAGTCTGTTGAAAACGAGATGGATAAAATCGATTCATTTTGATATGCGTTTCATAGAAAAAGAAACACTGATAAAATGTTTGGAGACCACACTGTCTATGATTACCCAAAACCAATTCATAAATGATGTGATCATTTATCAAAACACAGATCAGTGTGATAGTTTTATGACAAAGGAGAAAAATCCCAAAAAAACAAAAAATTGTTTCAATCTCAAAGATTATTGTTTTTTCAAAAATGATTACCGCGTTGTGAGAATGTACGACCAAAAGGAATCTCGGCGATTGCAACAACTAGTCGATCAAATAACCAAACAAACTAATTTCAGAAACTATTTGATTCAATCGTTTAAAGCAATGGTAGAAAATCAAATGTTTGATGCATGTGATTCATTTTTAAAGAAACATTATAAATCAGCGCCTTTTGTGTTTTTCAACAGCATTGAAAGTATATTTGATAAATTAAACGACAAGCGATGGATCGAAATTTTGTCAAAGTATGATTTTGACTGGTCAATCGCTTTTACCATTCATGATCAACGATATTCAAATGTATTTCATGCACTCATGCATAAAGAAGAATTTAAAAACAACATGCGCAGTGTGTTTCAGATATTTGATCGCTATAATGTTTTTGAAAATTACAAAAAACAATGGATCGAAAAAAATGAGGATGGAATAAGTGTGGATGATTTATTTAGTTTCCATGGTCATTATGCATTTCCAAAAAATTCAATCATTCGAAACAAGATAACGTTCGACGAAAATGTGTGGCACAATGTGTTTGAATTTTCGAGTGATCAAAAAGTTCAATACTCTCTCGTTTTTTCAAACATCAACAAGACAACGTTCAATGTGGTTCGTCAGCATTACACTAACGAGCTTCGAAGGATATGTGATCGTAAACCTTATGGAATGCACTACATATTTGCATTATTTTGTTCGATTTATTATAAGATTGAAATTGTGAGAGACATTTTGTTTGAGTCGTTCCATGATGAAATGGGAATGACAAAAGAGGACTGTGATTTTTTCAAAAAGGAAATCCTCGACCTTGATTCTCCATTGAACAACGATGGTGCATGTATTTTTGCAGTATGTGATTTGTTTTTTGAGAATGATGAAATGATCAAACGATTATCGAATCACATTGTTGGAAGGAAAAACCCAGTTCACGAAATGTGGGACTTTACAAGGCATGAATTTTTTGAATTCTTTGGTGTCAAAGTGAATCAAGAATTGCTTTATGTTTTTTTTGAATCATTTGTCGAAGGAGTAACAAATTTCCAATAAAAATTCTGATTTCTTTTTTTGTTAAAATGTCATGAGCATGGACATAGTTTTAGGGTCGAGGTGGTGTTTTTTTGTAGTTCCCAATATTTCCATCCAATCCCAAAAAGGTTTGCATTCCGACGATCTCTTCAACGAATACAACCATTCCTTGAG
>Ga0100391_1001339_pt1 | contig 27549 bp, 26 predicted proteins | sample CryGeymeta201515_FD_81541 | JGI IMG/M metagenome (GOLD analysis project Ga0100391, IMG submission 81541) | Groundwater microbial communities from Crystal Geyser aquifers in Utah, USA - Crystal Geyser metaG 2015-15 | ecosystem: Environmental > Aquatic > Deep subsurface > Groundwater | place: USA... | reverse complement strand
TGCCGCAGCCGCGCCAGCGCCGACAGCCAGTCGCTTCCCAATGGACTGATCACGCCCATACCGGTTACAACCACGCGCACCATCAGACCATGCCTCCATTTATCGAAATCACCTGTCGGGTAATGTAGCCTGCCTCGCCAGACATCAGGAAGCTGACAAGCGCCGCCACTTCGTCAGGCTGGCCCAGGCGGCGCATCGGAATCATCGGCATTGCCTGCTCGATGATTGCCGCGTCCAACATCTCGGTTTCGATCAATCCGGGCGCGATGCAGTTCACCGTGATCCGTCGCTTCGCCAGTTCCAGAGCCAATGCCTTGCTGGCACCGATAATGCCCGCCTTGGCCGCGCTGTAGTTTACCTGCCCGCGATTTCCGACCAAGCCAGAGACCGATGCGAGCGTCACGATTCGACCGGGCGCACGACGATGCACCATCGGCATGATCAATGGTTTCAACACATTGTAAAAACCGTCGAGATTGGTATGAATGACGCTATCCCACTCCGCATCCGCCATCGCCGGGAACGCGTTGTCACGCGCGATACCGGCATTGCACACTACGCCGTAATAGGTGCCATGTCTGGCCATGTCCTCCGCCAGAATCGCCGCACACGCCGCGCGATCAGCGATGTCGAAACACAATGCGCGCGCGTGTGAACCCGCGCCCGCTATCTGGGCCACAACCTGCGCCGCTTGTTCGTGCTGATCGCGGTAATGCACCACCACGTCATAACCATCGCGCGCCAATCGCAAGGCGATGGCACGACCGATGCCGCGGCTGGCACCGGTAACCAGAACACTCAGTGCTGTCATCATTCGGCGGCTCCGTTCAAGAAATCCTCGATGTCAGGTGGCTCGTAAACCAGGACGTTGGCCTTGGCGACCTCGACCGTCGCGATGAGAATGCGGCAAGCGAACATGCCCATCCCGTTTTCGGCCGAAAGCTCGCGCCGTGCTTCGATACGCAGGCGCTGACCAAGCCGGAAATATTCTTCGACGCAGTCAAAACGGCGCGTTCCCAGCAAAAAACCGAGCCTGACCGGCGTATTGGTGCGCAGTGCGCGGCAACCTGCCCAGGCCGCAATCGCTTGCGCCATGTACTCAATACCGACCCAAACCGGCACGCCCTGTGCCGCAGCAAACACGTTGTCGCCACGAACCAACGCCTCAACCGCCATGAATCCTTCGTCGTATGCAAGCAATCGATCAATCAGCAACGACGTCCCGCGATGGGGGACGACATCCTCGACACGGATATTCACGACTTCCACTTATCCTGCCCCCAGCACCAGTGCCGCGTTGCTGCCACCAAATGCAAAGTTATGGCTCAAAAGGTAGCGCAACGGCCGCGGCGATAACTCACCCGGCGCGACCATGTGCAGTGTCGGCAAGGTCGGGTCCGCGACGCCATCCCACCAGTGCGGTGGCAAATACCCCTGTGCGTTGTTCACCAGGGTCAGCCAGCACAAGGCCGCATCGATGGCACCTGCGGCACCCAACGCGTGCCCGGTCAGTGGTTTGGTTGAACTCGACGCGGTTGACAACCCGAACACTTCAGCCACCACCTTGCTTTCCATCGCATCATTGGCCATCGTCGCCGTACCGTGCAGGTTGATGTAGTCGATAGCGCCCGCACCCACTCCGGCACTTTGCAGCGCATCACGCAATGCGCTGCTGGCGCCACGTCCCGCAGGATCTGGCGCCGACATGTGATAAGCGTCGGAACTTTCGCCCCACCCCGCCAGACGCACCACGCCTGGTTCGCGTGTGAGCACAAACAAAGCTGCCCCCTCTCCGATATTGATGCCATTGCGGTGCAATGAGAACGGGTTGCAGCGAATGGGCGCCACTGCTTCCAATGCGCTGAACCCGGCAATCGTCATGTCGCACAACGAATCGACACCGCCGGTGACAACGGCATCAGCCAGGCCTGCGAGGAGCAATCGCGCAGCAGATGCCATTGCCTTGGTACTCGCGGTACAGGCAGTTGAAACGCTGTACGCCGGACCGCTGACGCCCAGCAGATGGCTGAGAAATTGCGAAGGCGAACCCAGCTCGCGCTGTACGTAGTCAAAATCGTCCGGCCAGTACCCGTGCTCCGCATGGAAGCGTTGCGCCCTTTCGCTTTCCACCATGCCCGCTGTGCTGGTGCCCAACACAACCGCTACTCGCGACGTGCCGAATCGATCTATCGCCGCATCCACCTGTGGGCGAATTTCTTCCAATGCAACCTGCAGCATGGCATTGGTGCGTCCCCGCAATCGAGACGGCAATGCCGCCAAGCTGGGCAAGGATCGATTGACGGCGCCGAGCGCCAGCACCTGATTCGAACCATGTCGCCGCACCATGGCAACACCGCGCGGCGCATCGGCAGCAAACAGGGCCTCGGCGACTGCTGCCTTGCCCGAGCCGAGCGCGCAAATGATGCCGAGATCGTTGAGGTAAACCGGTGCCATCACAACGGCACTGCCATCGCTACCGACAAAACGGTCAGGCGACTATCGCTGTGCGGCCTGACGATTTCGATGCGCTGCGGCGACAGATAGTGTACCGCCACGACTTCGCGCCCATCTCGATACACCCGACGCACACCGTTGACCTCACTCACGCTCCAACTCTCGGGCAGTGCGGAACGGATCACTGCGATCGGCCAATAGCTCAATTGCAGATCGCTCAACACCGTTTCGCCGCGCAGCGATGCTGGCAAATCCGCCGAGCGATGCTGCTTCAACTCGATACCATTCCAGTGCAAACGCAACACAGACCGCCCCAAAGACTGCACCGCCAAACGAACCTCACCAGCATCGACCTCCAGCAAAGCATCAACGGCATAAAGTGATTTTCGGAACGAAAATATCAACTGCTGCTGCAATGCAAGCTCGTGGCCCAAGCTTGCGGGCGACAAACGCAACTCAAGCTGACTCACAACCGCGTCGTTGCCGCGTGTTGCCGTGCCCGCGCAACCAGCCAACAACAGCAAAGAAATGAGCAGCCAATGTCTGCTTAGCATCGCGCCGCCGCCAGTGGCTTTTGCACCACCGCATTCACCAATGTTTCTTCACGCTGCCCACGCGGCGGTGGCACGCCCAGGCCGATGCGTTCCAGTAGCCCGAAATCCTTGGCACGACTCCACCACAAGTAAGGGAATGACACGTTGCGATCTGAAAATATGAACCCCTGCTTGCGTAACATCTGCAAATACTGCGACGCGGATTTTTGTACGTGCATCGGGTGGCGAAACAACCAGCGGATCACCCATGTATCGATATACGCCTTGGTCGACTCGGCAAACAACAACGTGCCACCTGGTTTGAGCACGCGCCAGAACTCCCGCAAGGCTTGCTCCTGATCCACCAAATGGTGAAACGTCTGGTGACAGAAAACCATGTCGGCACTGGCATCAGGCAAACCGATCGCGGCGCAATCACCCGCAATCAGCTTGACCTCTATACCGAGACGATCGGCCTCGTTGCGGCAGCGTTTCAGGCTTGCTGTATCCGCGTCCACACCAATGATGCACGCGGGGTTGAATGCCTCGCATATCGGTGCCAATGACCCGCCCTGACCACAGCCGACATCCAGAACCACTGCCGCGGCAGGAATCGCCCGATCAAACAATTTCAGCAGATCGGCGATCGCAACCCGCAGTACCCGCTGCTGCCAGACGCGGCTGCGCAAAAACCACAGGCCAAATCGAGTATCGGGAACATAATTGTGCGTGCCGCAGGTCATTGCTGATGGGTTCATGCTCAATCTCTGGAAACAGGGGACGGATCGACAGCGCCAAAGATGTGGGCCAGCGGCCTGAAACACGGCGAGAGTGCCCATACCACAGTGATCCCAATAAACATCGTCAAACCAAATACGTGTAGCGCCGGCGTTGCAGAAAACGAAAGCAACCCAAAAGCAAGAAGGGTGCTGGCCGCGCCAACTGACACAGCCAACCAACTTGCGCCGTCGCCAGCATGTTCGACCAGGAAAATACCGTAGTCCACGCCCATGCCCAGCAACAAAAGCAGAGCCAGCACGCTGAACAACTGAAATGGTTCGCCAACCCAACCCAACACGGCAACACTGAGCAGCATCGCGATCAGGCTAGGCAATAACGCACGCCATGCCAAAGCACGATATCGAAACCACAGCGCAATGCCAACCACAATGAAACCGAGCCCCAACAACCATGTCATCATCTGCCGATAATGCCCAAGCAGACGCGAGATCTCGGCACTGCGATCAACCCACGTCACCCCTGGCACCTTACTGGCCTGAGCCGCCAGCAGCGCGATGTCCGACCGTGGCCCGACCCCATGCAACAGCAGGAGACTGGCCGATTGACCGTCGTTTGTGCGCAACCACCGCCCGCGAAACGGCTCTGACACAGGCTGTTGCAACCAATCATCGATGCGCAGCGCAGGCGCGGCGAAGGGTGTGCGCACAATTTTGTCGCCGATGATCGCCGAAACCCGTGCCAATACGCTGACCTCGATTTGCGCGCTCAACCCGGCGTCCGCGAGCTGTCTGCTCAGTGACGGGACCCAGTCGGAAATTGCGCTGTATCCCGTGATCCGCGCGGCCGTTAGGCGCTGGTCAAGCAACATCTTCAGCTGTTCTTCGCGTTGCAGTACCTGCTCAGAACCAACGCCCCGCACCAGATAAAACTGCGCCGGGCTGGGCACGCCAAGTACACTTGCCAACTCCGTTTGCTGCGCCAGCAACGCTGTGGGCGCGTGCTGCAGGGTGCGAAGGTCATCGCGCACCACAAGTCGGGATAGCCCCAACCCGACAAACAGGGCAAGCGCTGTGGCGACAGCCCAGGTGCCAAGATCGCGCCAACGGGCACGCGGCCAACAGGTCAATGATCGCGAAATTGCCCGTCCAAACCTGCTGACCGGAGATACGTCACTATCCAGCTGGGGGAACCAGCACGCGACCGTCGCGAATGCAGCAAACAATCCGCTCGCAGAGAACACCGCCATCTGGCGCAACCCAGGAAACGGGGCCAACCCCAGCGCCAGGTAAGCGAGCGCGCTGGTGACCAGCGCCGTACTCAAGCCGGGCAAGAGAAAACGCATCAACCCGTGCCGGCCGAGCGTTTCATGACCTTGCCGCAGCGCGAAGTAGTGAATGCCGTAGTCTTCGGCCACGCCGACCAAGCTGGCGCCAAAGACCAAGGTGAGAAGATGTACTTCACCGAACACCAGCGCGGTGGCTGCTGCACCCGCTGCGACACCGATCACCAGCGACACAGACACCAGAACAATCGGCCGTGGCCCACGGAAAACCAACCACATCAGCATGATCACGGCGAATAGTGAGCCGAGTCCGATGGTGTTTACCTCGGTACTGGCACGTTCGGCGGCCGCTTCGGCATACAGCGGCACGCCGGCACGAAGGACACGCACGTCGGGAGACGTCATCTTCGCTGCAATACTGGCGCGATCAAGTGCGCTGCCGACGCGTCGGCCACCAGTTGCGCTGACGCCTGAACTGCGGGTTGTAAAACGAAGGACCACCCATTCGATGCCCTGCCGCGACACCACGGGCAGAGCGTCGCGAATGGACACGCCAGTACCCAGGCGGGCTTGCCACCAACCCGTCCAAAGTCCCAGCGGGTCGGAACGCCATGGCGCCGGGCCACTACTCAAGCCGGGTGCATACAACCGCGCCAGTGCTTGTTCGGCCAGCAATGGCAACGGTGTACCACTGAGATACAGCCGTTGATCAGCGGTCAGCAACCGATCGCGATAGGGTTGATAAAACGCCAGCGCCGCGGTATTGCTGGCACTGTCATCACGCAGCGCCATCAACTCGGTGCCGCGCTCCACCGAAGCGGAGAAGGCGCGTGCGGAAGCAAGCGAACGCGATGCGTCGGAACTACCGATCAGGACCATCACCTGCCGCGTCGCAGCCGCTGACATTTGCTGCTGTGCCGCTGCCAACAAAGCGTCATTCTGCTCGTCTGGCAACAAAGCCATGACATCGTTTTCAAGTTTTGGCGCATGCCAGAATGCGATTTGGTGCGCCGCAAGCAGCACGACAATCAACAACCAAAGCACGGCCGGCCAGCGCCAGAGCAAACGCAGCCGATCCTCGTCTTGCGTCATGACATCACTCAAACGCAATCACCTCGGAAGCAGTCAAATGATCAGGCGTGTGACTCGGATCGAGAAAACGGATGTCGGTTTGATCCCCACTGGCTTCAGCAAGGCTCACCGTGCGCACGTAGCGATCACCCCGCAAATCAATATGCTCGAACATCTGCGCCAGCGGGCCTGATTTCGGCACCAACCGGAGGCGCCACGAACCATCGTCAGACAGCGTTTCCTGCAATTCGAACTGCTTTGACAGCATATCGACATCGCCGCCGATCAGCGCGATCAGCAGCTCATTGGCTGTCAGCAATGCTGGCGATGCACTTCGTCTCATCACTGCGTGTGTGGTCCCATCTGCCGATCGGGTGACCACTTGCTTGCGAGTAAGTACCAACGTGGACACGAACGGTAGGGTGGTGCGCCAAACGACGCCGCGATCTCGAGACAACAAAACGGTACCGCTGGACAGCAACGGATTGCGGAAGCCCTGTAATCGCTTTACTTGCTCGAAACGGCAGCGCAATACCGAGACCTCGATCAATTGACTGCGCACCACCGCACCAACAGTCATTGGTTCGACCTGTGCCGCGCTGGCGATGCTGGAACCCCACATCACAACGAGAAATACTACGCGTGCAGCAATCATGACAAGCCCACGCCAAGGCGTTCAATCAGTATCGGCGGCGATATCAGACACAGTTCACCCGTGCTCGCACTGACTGCAACCTGTGTGCTGTGCCCACGCGTCACAACCTCGCCGCAGACTGCGTCGAGGATCACATAGTCAATCACCAAGCGATGCTCCCATTCGACAATCTGCGCGTGAACCCGCAACGGTTGATCAAACCGGGCGGGACGAACGTATTTCACTCTTAGATCGACAACTGGCCAGACAAAACCACTTTCTCGCATCTGTGGATAGTCAAAATTGAAGCGCTTCAACAACGCACAACGAGCCAGCTCGAAATACTTCAGGTAGTGTCCATGCCAGACCACATCCATCGGGTCAATGTCATGGAATGCGGGGCGCAGGGTGATTTCAACAGCCAGTTCAGGCCGCATACAATGTCCAGGATTCGGCGCGAATCGCCGCGATGAGGTTAATCAGGTCGTGGTCGAGCGCGCGATCCTCTTCGATCAGCACCAGCCGGCGACCCAAATCCGAGTGCATGTCTTCAAGTGCTGGCCCCAACACGAGTTCAGGCTGCACGCGCTGACGCAGAGTGATCCCTTGGCGGCTCGTAATCAACAGTGCGGCCGCAACCTGCTCGGTCAGTTCGAGCACACGCAGGCAGTCACGAGCCGCAATCGTACCCATACTAACCTTGTCTTGATTGTGGCACTCAGTGGAACGTGAAAATACCGACGCTGGCATGGTCAACTTGAGCGCCTCGGCCGTCCACGCAGAAACACTGATCTGTAACGCCTTCAAACCATGGTTAATCGACGCGCGTGCACCCGTCGAGGCCGAGAGGTTGGCTGGCAATCCATGGTTATAGCGGGCGTCAACCATGATCGCCATTTGTCGATCCATCAAATCCGCGAGATTGGCGACAAGATTTTTCATGGAGTCCATGGCGAACGCGATGTGCCCACCATAGAAATGTCCGCCGTGCAAAACCAGCTCGTTATCCGGGTCGATGACCGGATTGTCGTTCGCGCTATTGAGTTCATTCTCGATGGTCTCGCGGAAGAACGGCAAGGCGTCCTCCAGTACGCCAATCACATGTGGCGCACAGCGCAACGAGTAGCGATCCTGCAACCGCCGATCGTTGCGCACCGGGTGATCGCACAACAGATCGGCACGCAAGCGCGCAGCGACGCGTTGCTGGCCCGCGTGCGGCTTTACCGCAAACAATGCTTCGTCGAAATGATGGGCGTTGCCGGCACTGGCAAGCACGTTGAAAGCGGTCAAACGGGTGCACAAACGGCTCAAGTAAGAGGCCCGTTGCCATGCCAGGCAAGCAAGCGCGGTCATCACTGCGGTGCCGTTCATGATCGCCAAACCCTCCTTGGGCCGTAGCCGCAGCGGAATGAGCCCGAATCGTTGCAGCGCGATGGCGGCGGTCAGTATTTCTCCATCCACAACGACATCACGCTCACCGCACAACACAGCGGCAAGGTAGGATAACGGCGTCAAATCACCGCTTGCACCCACCGATCCCTCGGCTGGAATGCGCGGCAGGATATCGTGCTGCAATAGACCATCGATCTGGCGCAACAAGCCCATGCTGACCCCGGACATCCCCTGTGCCAACGATACCAATCGGGCCACAAGCACAGCGCGCGTTTCTTCCGCGTCGAGATATCGGCCCAGACCACAACCGTGGTACGCATAGAGGTGGTGTGGCAGTTCTGCGACCAGCGAGGCCGGAACATTGACAGTGCACGAATCGCCATACCCCGTGCTGACGCCATAGACCACGCCTTCTTCGGCAATCAGGCGGTCGATGAATGCCGCGCCACGAGTGATCCGCGCAGCAAATGCAGCATCATTTGAAAGGCGAGCCGGACATCGCTGGCGTGCGACCGCAACGACATCATCAATGCACAGGCGCCCTGACCCGACGATGACGGTACGCGCTTCAAGTGGAATTACGTGCATGGGGTACCTGATTCCAGAAAGGGAAAAAATTGAACCAATCGTATGGCGAATCGCACAAACATTGCTCAAGCCAGGCCACATATTGCGTGCAATAAGCCGTCAGCGCGTCATCACGCGATGCGCGTGGCAACGCAACGTGCGCGGTCAACTGGCGTACTTGCGCGACGTAGCCGTTGCCCTGATGCAGGCAACTGAGCAAATACACGCGACATTCGAGCAACGATGCCAATAGGTATGGGCCCGTCGGCAGCGCTGCCAGATGGCCAAGAAATGGCACCCAGGCGACCCGACCACCGCGGACCGGTACGCGATCGCCGGCGATCGCCACAAACTCGCCCGCAGCCACCCGATCAGCCAGCATCATCACCATGACGGGAGAAAAATCAGCAACCTGCAGCAGCCGCACTCGTGCCATGGGATTGAGGCGGTGCAGGATGCGGTTGAAGCGCTGTGCGTGCGCGGTATGCACCAGAATCGTGATGCTGAAATCCTCACGCCATCCGGCTGCGACTTGCATCAACTCAAGGCAACCCATATGCGCCGTGACAATTACCCCGCCACGCCCGGACTGGGCGTCGGGAACCAACAAATCGTGCCCCTCAAAGCGCAGCCGCGATGGTGGATACTTGCCAGCCACCGCCAACAGCTTGTCCATCAGCGTTTCGGCGAAGCAAAAAAAATGTCGCAGACCCTGTCGCGGACCCGGCTCCGCAGCGAATACCCCGTGACTGCGATACACGCGCTTCAGGTACTCGGCCGATGCACGGCGAGCACGTGGCCGAGCCAGCCAGTAGTAAAACACCGCTGGATACAGGCACAGCCGGAACGGCACCCGTCCGCAACAGCGGTACACCGCGTACAGGAGCCAAATACCCGCAACAGACGTGCTTTCGCCAAGATCGGCCCAGTGCCGGCCCGTGCTCATGAGCCTTTTCTTTTGCGCGTCAGGAGCCATGGCAATCGCCAAAGCATGCCGAAAAAAAGCATCGCGTGCATCCGCGAAATCCGCAGGTTGTCGCGCAACAGGTCGAAGTGGGATATCCCATCCGGTGGATAATTCACGCACGTATCACGATTTCTGACGGCAACTCCTGTCCAGTGAAGTCGAACCAGGATTTCGATATCGAAATCCATGCGACGGCCAACGCGAACCGTGTCAATCAATCGCAGCACCGGCGGCAGCGGATAGACCCGAAACCCGCACATCGAGTCGCGGATGTCCACCGACAGGGTATTGATCCAGACCCAGACATGGGTGAGGTAGCGCCCGTACAGACGACCCTTTGGCACCGAGGCGTCGAACTTCGGGCAACCAATGATCATCGCCTCTGGAAAGTTGCGCGCTTCACGCAAAAAACCGGCGATATCTGCGGCATCATGCTGACCGTCGGCATCAATTTGCACGACATGGCTGTAACCACGACGCGCCGCCTCGCGAAATCCGGCCATCACCGCGGCTCCCTTGCCCCGATTGCATGGTAGCCGCACCAAGTTGACTGTGGCAGGGTTTTCGGCAGCAAGCTGCATGAGCACTTTCGCACACACTGGCTCGGAGCCATCGTCGACAAGCAGGCATGGCAGCTCTTGCGCACGAACCGCATCCACCAAGGCACCGATCTTTAGCGCATGGTTGAACACGGGGATCACCACCACCGGCAACATCACCGCCTCGCGTACGGCACAAGGCTTCTTCACAGTGGCTCCCGTTCGCGATCAAAAACCACACGACCGCTGGCGTGGGTCGTCGCGGCTGACGAATAACGAAAGTCCATGGCGCCTTTTTCCGGATGCCACGTGATCCGCAATTCCAGTAAAGCGCCGGGGCGGACAATGGACTGAAACTTCAGACTCTCCATCCGCGCAAACGTGCCCATCGATGCAAACGCCTCACGACCGAAACCAATCGCCCAATCGAGCAAGGCAACACCCGGCAATACTGGCAGGGAAGGAAAATGCCCCGCGAAGGCACTTAGATCCGGGGTGATTTGCAGACGGATCAATGCCTGCGCCTGATCGCGCTCAAGCCAACGAGGCAGCGGTCGCGATGGGGCAAAGAGCGCAACCAGTGCACGCTCGGTCACTTTGCCTTGCGAGTTGCCAGGTAATGTTTCGACAAAGCGCCAGTGTCGGGGAATCGCGATCAAGTCGACGTGCTCTGCAAGCAGCTTGCGCAGGCGGTCGACTACCACACGCTTGCCGAGCATCGCCAATTGCGCCTGCCCATGCGAACTCAACACTGCTACTGCCGCCAATCGTTTCCTTTGCCCGGGAAGGGCAATGACCCGCAGCTCGCGCAATTCCGGCGACTTCAGCAAATGCCGCTCAATCGCCGTCAGCGACACCCGTCGTTCCTCCAGCTTGACAATCTGATCCGCTCGTCCCAGCAAGGCAAAACCATGCGCACTGGCAACGGCACGATCTTGCGTAAGGTACCAGTTGTCATCGGCAAGAAATGGCGAACGCACTGCCAACCGTTCGCCATCCAAACGCCATTCAACGCCCGGCAATGGCCGCCAAGGTTGTTCGCCACCCTGACGATAGGCGATACCGCCGGTTTCGGTACTGCCGAATACCTCGATCGGCAGGTGCCCCCACAACCTGGACACGCTGTCCGAAGCCGATCCAGGCAATGGTCCACCGGAAGAAAACACACCCCGCAACCCAGTACTCACCTGCGTCCAGTCCAGCGCGTCGGGTATCCGTGCAAGCTGTGCCGGACTGCTGATCAGTACCGATGGCTGCGCACCCAGTGCCGCAACGATCTGCTCGGGATACGCCAGACGTTCTGCTGTTATCAATCGGCCCGCCGCCAGCGGCCATAACAAACGAAACAACAAACCGTAAAGATGCTGGTGCGACACGCTGGCGTAAACGGTGGCGGTGTTCAAGGCGGCTCCGAAACACTGCTCCAGCGCAAGAACTTCGCTAACCAACTGATGCAGTGATTTTTCGATTGCGACCGGCTCTCCTCTCGACCCGGACGTGAAAACGTGGAGTCTCGTCGCGTTCAGATCCAGCGGGACAAACGCGATCTTGCGCAACGGCAGGTACGCACCCGGAGCTGCCAGCGCGCCAGGCATTTCGCCCACGAAACCGTCCACTTGCCGCTGCAACTGCGCCAGCGTTGCCGGCAGCACGTCAGCAGGCAGCCATACCGCCTTGCCCGCATGCCAAGCACCAAACAGTGCCGCTGCGAACTCCACGCAATCTTCGAGATACAGTGCGAATCGTTGCCCCGGGTGATCGCCAAACTGCGAACGCCAAGCCCATGCACGGCGACGAAAGTCTGCCAATGTCAGCAAGCCCTGTGGTGTCAGCGCGATCGATCGGGCGGGATCAAGCTCGCCCAGCAACAGCTCGCCAAGGGCGCATCGCTGTCTCATGCCATACGCGCCATCTGCACCCGCCGGCGCAGCAACCATTCACCGAGATACAGCGCCCCCATTAATACATAGGCGATGGAACCGTTGTACAGCATCCATACTCGATCCGACCCCCACAGCGCAGTCGCCAGGGCAATACCACCGTTGCCAACAAAAAAAACACACCATACCCACGTCACCTTGCGCGTGTAAGCCACTCCCGTGTCCGACAGAACGGGCGTTTTCATGCGCTGCCAGCGTTCGATGATGCTCGGCGGATGCCACAGACTGCCGGCAAACAGGATCAGCATCAGTGCATTGACCAGTACCGGATACAGCTTTAGTGGCAATGCGGCGTTGGTCAACGTGGCGACAACAACGAGCAGTCCGGCGCAAACCGCCGCAGCACGCCAAAGCAGTCCCTTGTCGCCCAACATTCGCAGCATTGCGAGCAGCAGCAGCAACCATGCCAGCGAACGTGGTTCGAAACGGCTGAGGCCAAAGTAGATAGCGAACGGGTAAAGTACCGTAACCATGCAGACGGTCGCGATCCGCAGCCGCGCGAGCATCGCTCAGGTGCCCGATCGTACTTCGGCGGTGGCGCCCATCATGCTGTAAATCGCATCCACCACATCGGCCACCGTACGTACCGACTTGAACGCATCGGGATCAAGACCGCTAGCCATCAATGGTTTTAGCTGCACGATGAGATCGATCGCATCGATGCTGTCGATATCGAGGTCTTCACCGAGCCTGGCTTGCGGAGTTATCCGGGCCGGATCGATGCCAAACGTTTCCTGCAGAATATCGACGATACGACGGTATACCTGTTCCTGGGTCATGGTTCTTGGTCTGATAAAGAGGTGCTGGCCAACACCGGTCAAGGCGAGCGCCGCGACGCCACGAACGCGCAAAGCGAATTGACGCTGGCGAAATGGCGTCGATTTTCGCCTGAGTCACTGGACAGTGTGACGCCGTAACGCTTCTGCAAGGCCAGACCCAGTTCCAATGCATCGATGGAATCCAGACCGAGTCCCTCATTGAACAATGGCGCAGACGAGTCAATGTCATCACAACTGATATCTTCAAGTGATACCGTAGTGATAATCAACGTTTTGATCTCCTGCTCCAGCGTTTGCATGCTGGTCACTCTCCACGAAAATTAGCGCTCAGGCGCTCAGTAAGGCGACGCGCAGCAATCGCCTCGGTCGTCCCAAGCATGAACGGTGCGGTAGCAAGGTCTGCCTGGACCTCGATCACGACGTGAAAACGCCGTGGCGGAACATGGTACCACTTTTCGCCCTTGGCCAGAGTCGGTGGACGGCAACGGATGAGAACGGGAGTGACATCAAAACCACCGCGAATGGCTATATTCGCGGCGCCGCGCAGCAACGGCTGTACTCCCCGTTTCGGCGTGCGCGTACCTTCCGGGAAAATCACCAGATTTTTTCCTGATTGCAGCGAGGCAATGCACGCGTAAACCAAGCGAGAACCGCCATCGTTGCTGATGTAGCCGGCAGCTCGCACGGCGCCGCGAGTAAACAAGTTGCGTGCCAACCCTGAGCGTACGACGCAGTCCGCATCGGGGATCAAGGACACCAGAAATACGACGTCGAGCAGGGTCGGATGGTTGGCCAGCACCAACAGGCCGCGCCGCTGCAATCGTTCCGCACCACGGATCTCGTAGCTCAACACGCCAAGCAATCGCATCCAGCGCAAAAACACCGCGAAGCTGCTGCGTACGATAGCCCTTGCGTATACTCCGCGGCGATCCTGATCGCGCACCAATAGCGAAAGTGCTGGAAAAACCAGCACCCACATCAACGCGCCACCGACACCGAAGCTGGCGAAGCTTATCGCTGTCGCGATCACTCGCCACACGTAATTCAGGCGATCAACCATGACGCTGCCAACACCAGAGTCGGTCGCCATCAGCGAATCGCATCGACTCCAACCCCGAAAGCACGAAGCGCAACACATCAAGGCCGTGCGGCAACCCTGGCGACGTGTTCAATTGCCTGATACCGGATCTCGCGATCAGCGAAAAAACGTCCCTGCCCGACTCAGCCAGAGCGATCCGCCAAGCCCAGGAATAATGACACTGCGGCTCATCGGCGAAAACGCGATAGTCATCCGGCAACGGACCATCGTACATGGCCACGACCACTTCGCTTGCACCTTGCGACAGCAAGCCCAACGCTTCGACCACAGCCGCTTCAGCACTGGCAGGGCCGGCCGAAACCGCAACATGATTGGCGGGCAACTGGCGCGCAATCGCGTACACGGCGGCGATTGCGTTGTGCGTGGAAAGAGCAAATGCCGTTGGCGACAATGGTTCGCGACGCGCCAACGCCTGCAACAGTCCGTAACTTCGCGATAAATCGCCATGCCGCGACGCAAACACGTGCGGTACACCGTGATCAGCCGGGGATTGGCAATCATAAACTGGCTGCAAGGCGATGCGTCCCAGCCTTTCCAGACGGCGCCGCAACAGCACAGGCATCTGCGTGATGGCCGACGCGTCGTTGCCAACCGGCAGACGTGGGGCTTGCGCCCAAGCCAGCCAGTGATCGCGCGACGTCAGCCCAGATGCAAACGCACTCCAGTCCTTGATAGTGAAACGCAAGCTCATGCGCGTAATCCGTGGTCAACGACTGACCGATGAGTCCATCAACATCAAGGTCCCGAGCCGCCAATGAGCCACGCAACCAATTACCGGTGGTGCACATCGAATCCGCCTGTGCATGGACGATAGTGCGCCCCACAAATCCCGTCAAGCAACTCAATGCCACCCGCGTTATAGTCAACACTTTGCATTTCCGGAGCCAACCATGCCCAAGCCACTGCTGTTGAGTGCCGCGCTTGCCCTGAGCCTGCCCGCCGCCGCTGAAGTCAGCACGGTGCATTGTGGTCACGTATTTGATGCCGCCACCGCCCGCTTGCTTGACGCGCATACGGTGATTATCGAGGGCAATCGCATCCGCGAACTGCGCGCCGGCCATGTCGCAATCGATGGCGCCACGGTGATCGACCTGCGCCAGCAGACGTGCCTGCCCGGCTTGATCGACATGCACGTGCATTTGGGCAGCCAGACCAGCGCGCAGGCCTATTCGGAAGGCTTTCGCCTGAATCCGGAGGACTTCGCCTTTCGCTCGGTCGGCTATGCCGAGCGTACCTTGCTGGCCGGCTTCACCAGCGTGCGCGATCTCGGCGGCACTGTGGCGTTGTCGCTGCGCAACGCCATCGAGCAGGGCCTGGTGCGCGGGCCGCGCATCAGCGCTGCTGGCAAATCGGTCGCCACCACTGGCGGTCATGCCGATCCGCTCAACGGAGTCAATCGCGACATCGCGCATGCGTTCGGCTATCCCGGCCCGGAAGATGGCGTGATCAGCGGCCCGATCGAGGCGCGGCGCGCGGTACGCCAGCGCTACAAGGATGGCTCGGATGTGATCAAGATCACCGCCACCGGCGGTGTGCTCAGCTTTGCCAAGAGCGGCGACAATCCGCAGTTCATGGCCGACGAGATTGCCTCGATCGTGCAGACCGCGCACGACTACGGCTACAAGGTAGCGGTGCATGCACACGGTGCCGAGGGCATGAAACGCGCGGTGATCGCTGGGGTCGACTCGATCGAACACGGCACCTACATGAACGATGAAATCCGCAAACTGATGATCGACAAGGGCACCTGGTACGTGCCAACCATCATCGCCGGGGTATTCGTTGGCGAGATGGCGGCCAAGCCCGGTTATTACCCGGAAATCGTGCGGCCCAAGGCGTTGGCGGTTGGTCCGCAAATTCAAAAGACGTTTGCCGCCGCCTACAAGGCTGGGGTCAAGATCGCGTTCGGCACCGATGCCGGCGTCTACCCGCATGGCGACAATGCCCGCGAGTTTGAACTGATGACTCAGGCGGGCATGCCCGCCAACGAAGCCCTGCAGGCAGCCACCCGCAATGCCGCGCAATTGCTCGGCCAATGGGACGAACTGGGCAGCCTCGATGCCGGCAAGCTGGCCGACCTGGTGGCAGTGCCCGGCAATCCGCTCGATGACATCACGCTGATGAAGCAGGTCGACTTCGTGATGAAGGATGGCGTGGTCTATCGCCAACCCTGAGTCGCCCCAGCGTGTAGGATGGGTTTCGCTGCGCTCTACCCATCCTACGATTGCGTCCGCGCTTGTGGAAACCGGACCTGATCGGCACCGCCAGTTGTCGTCGTCGTCTTGAAATTGACAGCGGTGGCATCATGTTGATGACTCACCGCTTTCGAGACAAACCCCATGACCCTGATTACGCCCGGCGGCACGCCCCATCGCGCACCAGAAAACGCCGCTGCGCCCGAGCCGCTGATTTTTGACACCACCGCCGTCACCTTCGAGCGCGATGTCATCATGCGTTCGGTCAAGGTACCGGTGCTGGTCGATTTCTGGGCGACCTGGTGCGAACCGTGCAAGCAACTCACGCCGCTGCTGGAAAAGCTGGTGGCCGACTATAACGGCGCGTTCATGCTCGCCAAGGTCGATGTCGACAAAGAGCAGCAACTCGCGGCCGCAGTGGGTATCCGCTCGGTACCGACCTTGATGCTGGTGCTGCAAGGGCAACTCGTCGATGGCTTTCCTGGCGCGCTGCCGGAAGCCAAGCTGCGCGAGTTCCTCGGCAAGCATGGCATCGTGCCGCGCGCGGTGGCAACCGATGCGGCGGAAGCGCCGAAGGAAGCTCCGGCAGCAGCGGCGACGCGCCTGCGCGCAGAAATCGCCGCCGCCCCGGACAACGATGAACTCAAGCTCGATCTCGCGCTGGCTCTGGTGCGATTGGGTGAAACCGACGAGCCACTGCGCCTGCTCGATGCCCTGCCCGCCAATCTGGGCACCGATGAACGCGCGTGCAAGGCGCGGGCGCACCTGGTGTTTGCCGCCATCGCGGCCGGCGCACCGCAGGCCGACGTGCTGGAGGCGCGTATCGCCGAGAATCCTGCTGATTCGCAGGCACGCCACCTGCTCGGCGTGCGCCGGATTCTGGGCAACGATCCGCAAGCCGGGTTGGATCAGTTGATCGAGCTGCTCAGCCGCGATCGCAATTATGCCGACGGCCTGCCGCGCAAGGTGCTGATCGATGCGTTTCTGATTCTCGATGACGCCGATCTGGTATCACGCTACCGCCGCAAGATGGCTTCGTTGTTGTTCTGACGATGAAGGCATCGCGTTTACGGCTGCTGATGAATCTGTGGCCGCCATTTGCCTGCGCGGGCATTCGGGTGGAGCGCATTGCGGGCGATTTCAGCACAGTGCGGGTCGCATTGCATCAGCACTGGTATAACCGCAATTACGTCGGCAGCCATTTCGGTGGCAGCCTGTTTGCGATGACCGACCCGTTTTTCATGATGCTGTTGCTGCACCAACTCGGCAGCGACTACATCGTCTGGGACAAGGCCGCGCAAATCGAGTTCGTCAAGCCTGGGCGTGGCACCGTGACGGCCGACTTCCACCTTGATGCCGACACCGTGGCCGCGCTGCGTGCGGCGGCGGCTCGCGGCGAGCCGGTCAGGCACTGGTTCGAGGTTGCCGTTCACAATGCCGAGGGTGAGGTGGTGGCAACCGTTCGCAAGCAACTTTACATACGCAACAAGCGGCCGCTCGACGGTACCCGTTCTGGTTCACTTGTCGGTTAATCTGTACGTCGGGCGCCGTCGCGCACAGGAACCCACACCGTGAGCCAAACCACCGCCAATACGCCCACCCTCATTCGTGCGGTGTCGCGCTGGCAGATCGTTGGGCTGTCGATCAACGATGTGATCGGCAGTGGCATCTACCTGTTGCCGGCGGCGGCGGCGGCACTGCTCGGCCCGGCCAGCCTGTGGGCGGTGCTGTTGGCGGGTGTCGCGGTGTCGTTGCTGGTGCTGTGCTATGCGCAGGCGGCCAGCTATTTCGACCAGGCCGGCGGTGCCTACCTGTACACCCGCGAAGCGTTCGGCGATTTCATCGGTTTCGAGGTCGGCTGGATGGCGTGGCTGACCCGCATTGCATCGATCGCCGCGCTGGCCAATGGCCTGGCACTGGCGATGGCCGCGCTGTGGCCGGCCACCGCCGCTGGCCCGGCGCGCAGCGCGGTGATTGCACTCGGCATCGTGGTGATGACCGGGGTCAATGTCATCGGGGTCAAATCCGGTGCGCGGATGGCGGTCATCCTGACGCTCGCCAAATTGTTGCCGTTGCTGGTGTTCGTGCTGCTCGGTGTGTTCCACATGGATTGGGACAACCTCTCCGGCGCGGCCCTGCCCGAGCGCGCCAATCTGGCTGAAGCCGCGCTGCTGCTGTTGTTCGCCTATGCCGGCTTCGAAAACACTCCAGCCGCAGCCGGCGAATACAAAAATCCGCAACGCGATATCCCGTTTGCGATGCTGACCATGATCGCTGTCGTCACCTTGACGTATGTTGCGATCCAGGCGGTTGCGCTGGGCACGCTGCCGAATCTGGCAACATCGACGGCGCCACTGGCTGAAGCCGCCGGTCGCTTTGCCGGGCCCGTGGCGATAACGTTGCTGACGCTCGGCGCGGTGGTGTCGATCCTCGGCAACATGGGCAACAGCGTGTTGATGGGGCCACGCTACCTGTATGCACTGGCGGTTGACGGCTATGGCCCGGCGCTGTTTGCGCGCGTGCATCCGCGTTGGCATACCCCAGCGGCCGCCATCGTGATCCCGGCCGCGATGGCACTGGCGCTGGCGCTCTCCGGCAGCTTCGTACAACTGGCCTTGTTGTCAGTAATCGCGCGGCTGGCCACCTACATCGGCACCGCCGCCTCACTGCTGGTGTTGCAAAAACGCCATGCCGACAAGCCCGGCGCACTGACCTTGCCCGGCGGCCGCTTGATCCCGTTGCTGGCGCTGGCAATCTCGCTGATTCTGCTGGCGGCAACGACCCCCGCGAACCTGCTCGCGGGCGCTGCCGCGATAGCCGTCGGCGCGGTGATTTATCGCTTGCGCCGGCGTTGAATCACGGAGCCGGCGGGCACGGGTGCAACCGTGCACGCGGCATGGGTTGCTGCACTCAACAGCGAACATCCGTTTTATTCAATAAAATGAGTACCGGCTGATCTCGAAGCGGCGATTCGCTCGCCGTTGTGCTTGTCGCGATCACGTTGCGCGCTTACCCTGCATCACACCCTGCGCCCGCTCACCCTTCCTGCCACCGTGCCGACCCATCGGGCCAAGACCGTGCCACGCCTACGCCCATGACCCCACGTTTTGCTCACCTGCACCTGCACAGCGAGTTTTCGCTGACCGACTCGACCATCCGCATCAAGCCGATGGTGCAGCGTTGTGCGCAGTTGGGACTGCCCGCCGTCGGGATAACGGATCAAAGCAACCTGTTTGCACTGGTCAAGTTCTACAAGGCGGCCGAGGCGACGGGAGTCAAACCGATCGCTGGCGCCGACATCTGGGTGGCCGAAGACGGCCAGGTACCGGCGCGGCTGACCGTGCTGTGCCGCAACCGCGATGGCTATCTGGGTCTGTCGCGGTTGCTGTCGCGGGCTTATCAGGAAGGCCATCGCGGCGATCTGGTGTGCGTGCGTCCGGGCTGGCTGTATGACGAGTGCGCGGGACTGGTGGTCATTGCCGGGCGGCACAGCCTGGTCGGCCAGCACCTGGCCGGCGGCCGCGACGACACCGCCGCGCGGGTACTGGCCGATTGGCGCGAGCTGTTTCCCGATGCGCTGTACCTGGAACTGACCCGCACCGGCCGCGATGGCGAGCAGGCGTTCAACACTGCCGCAGTGGAACTGGCCGATCGCCTGGATTTGCCGTTGCTGGCATCCAACGATGTGCGATTCCTGTTGCCCAATGATTTCGAGGCGCACGAGGCGCGGGTGTGCATCGCCACCGGCCGCGTGCTCGACGACCCCAAGCGCCCGCGCGACTACAGCCCCGAGCAATACCTGAAATCACCCGAACAGATGGCCGAGCTGTTCGCCGACCTGCCCGAGGCGCTGGAAAACACGGTCGAACTGGCGCAACGCTGCAATCTGGAATTGCAGCTCGGCACCTATTACCTGCCCGACTTCCCTGTGCCGGAAGGGCACAGCATCGAGAGTTGGTTGAGCACGCAGGCCGAGCAGGGGCTGGCCGCGCGGCTGGAAAAGCACGCGCTGGCCGCAGGCAAGAGCCGCGAAGACTACCAGCAACGCCTCGCAACCGAACTGCAAGTCATCATCGCGATGGGCTTTCCCGGCTACTTCCTGATCGTCGCCGATTTCATCAACTGGGCCAAGCAGCACGACATTCCGGTCGGCCCGGGACGCGGTTCCGGTGCCGGCTCGCTGGTGGCGTGGTCGCTGGGCATCACCGATCTGGACCCGCTGCCCTACGATCTGCTGTTCGAGCGCTTCCTGAACCCGGAGCGGGTATCGATGCCCGACTTCGACATCGATTTCTGCATGGATCGCCGCGATGAAGTGATCGATTACGTCGCGCAAAAATACGGCCGCGACCGGGTCAGCCAGATCATCACGTACGGCACCATGGCGGCGAAAGCGGTGGTGCGCGATACCGGCCGTATTCTCGGCCACCCCTACGGTTTCGTCGATTCGATCGCCAAGCTGATTCCGCTGACCCTCGGCATCAGCCTGGACGATGCGTTGGGCGAAAGCGAAGCGGCGCACAAGGATGGCAATCTGGCCTCGGCCGAATTGATCGCACGCTATCAGTCCGAGGAGGATGTACGCGACCTGATCGACCTGGCACGCCAGCTCGAAGACCTCACCCGCAATGCCGGCAAGCATGCCGGTGGCGTGGTGATTGCGCCCAGCCCGCTCACTGATTTCTGCCCGCTGTTCTGCGAACAAGGTGGCACCAGCCCGGTCACGCAGTTCGACAAGGACGACGTGGAAGCCGCTGGCCTGGTCAAGTTCGACTTCCTCGGCCTGCGCACGCTGACGATCCTGGATTGGGCGGTGAAGGCGATCAATGCCGAGCGCCGCCGCACGGGCGAAGCCGACTTCGAGCTGTCCGCATTGCCACTCGACGATCCGCAAACCTACGCGTTGTTTTCGCGCGGCGACACGGTGGCGGTGTTCCAGTTCGAATCGCGCGGCATGCGCGAACTGCTCAAGCGCGCGCGTCCGGATCGCTTCGAGGACATCATTGCGCTGGCCGCGCTGTTCCGCCCCGGCCCGCTAGGCTCGGGGATGGACAAGGACTGGACCGCGCGCAAGCACGGCGAGGCCCAAGTCACCTACCCGCACCCGTTGCTGGAGCCGGTGCTGGCGCCGACTTATGGCGTGATCGTGTATCAGGAACAGGTGATGCAGATTGCGCAGGTGCTGGCCGGCTATTCGCTCGGCGGCGCCGACCTGCTGCGCCGTGCGATGGGCAAGAAAAAGCCCGAGGAAATGGCCAAGGAGCGGGTCAAGTTCGAACACGGCGCCGCCCAGCGCGATGTCGAGCCGCGCGTCGCCAGCGGTATTTTCGATTTGATGGAGAAGTTCGCCGAATACGGCTTCAACAAATCGCACTCCGCGGCCTACGCCCTGATTGCGTATCAAACCGCCTGGCTGAAGGTGCATTACCCGGCGCAATTCATGGCTGCCACCTTGTCCTCGGACATGGACAATACCGACAAGGTGGTGAACTTCCTCAACGAGGCGCGCGGGCTCAGCCTTGCCATCGCGCCCCCCGATGTCAACAGTTCTGGCTACACCTTCCTGGCGACCGATGGCAAGGCGATCCGCTACGGGCTTGGCGCGATCAAGGGCGTCGGTCGCGGCGCCTGCGACGCCATCGTCGATGCCCGCGCTGGCGGCGACCCCTTCCGCGATCTGCCCGACTTTCTCGGCCGGGTCGATGGCAATCGGCTCAATCGGCGGGTCATCGAGGCTCTGATCCACGCTGGCGCGTTGGACTGTCTCGGCAGCAACCGCCCCTCGCTGCTGGCGCAGTTGCCGGATGTGTTGCGCGCCACCGAACAGGCCGCGCGCGAGCGCGCCGCTGGCCAGTGTTCATTGTTCGGTGGTGGCGCGGGGTTCGGCGTGGATCAGCCGGCACTGAGCATCGAACTGACGCACTGCGACGACTGGCCGCTGGCGCAGAAGCTCCGCTGTGAGCGCGAGACTCTGGGCCACTACCTCAGCGGCCATCCGCTCGACCCGTGGCGCCGCGAACTCGACGCCCTGACTGGTTTTGACCTTGGTGAACTTGAGCGGGTGCTGGCCCAACGGCGCGACCGCCGCGGCGAGGCACAGGTGGTGATCGCCGGCATGGTCACCGCGATCCGCAAGCGCGGTGAAACCATGGCATTCATCCAGATCGAAGATGGCAAGGGCCGAGTGGAGTGCCTGTTTTTTCGCGATGCCTTCATCGAGTACGGCGCCATGCTCAGCCGCGATCGGGTACTGGTGATCGAAGGCAGCCTGAGCGACGACGAGTTTTCCGGCGGCTTCAGCCTGCGCGCCAAACGCTGCTGGGACTACCGCGAACTGTGCGCTGCCGGCCAGCGCCTGGACCTGCATATCGACCTGCGTGGCTGGCAAGCGCTGGCACAAATGGAATCAGCGCTTGCCAGCTACCGGCCCGGCAAAACCCCATTGCGCCTGCTCGCCACCACCGACACCGGCTCGGGCGTGATCGAGGTCAACGGCGCCCACAGCGTGCGCTGTGAACCCGAGTTGCTCGACCTGCTGCGCGCGCAGCCCGCGATCAGCGAAGTCAGCCTGCATCTGCCGCGGCCGTGGCAGTCTTAGCAAGGGTATGTGACGCTATACTTGCAGTCTGCCTTGAAATCGCTCGCGCATGAACGCCACCTACCTCGATTTTGAAAAGCCCATCGCCGAACTGGAAGCCAAAATCCAGGATCTGCGCCACGCCAGCCACGGCCCGGCGCTGGATGTGGAAACCGAAGTGCGGGGGCTGCGCAACAAGCTGCGCATCCGTTCGGCCGAGATCTTCCGCAATCTCAGTGCTTGGCAGATTGCGCAGCTGGCGCGCCATCCAGCGCGACCCTACACCCTGGATTACCTCGGTTTGATGTGCGAGGAGTTTCATGAACTCGCCGGTGACCGCGCCTACGCCGATGACGCTGCCATCGTCGGTGGCTTGGCACGGATCAACGGCCGCGCAGTGATGGTCATCGGCCATCAAAAAGGCCGCGACACCAAAAGCAAGATTCGCCGCAACTTTGGCATGCCGCGCCCGGAGGGCTATCGCAAGGCCTTGCGCCTGATGAAGATGGCGGAGCGCTTTCAACTGCCGATCCTGACCTTCATCGACACGCCGGGCGCTTACCCCGGCGTCGGTGCCGAGGAGCGCGGCCAGAGCGAATCGATCGCCCGCAACCTGCTGGAAATGGCCGAGCTCAAGGTGCCGGTGATCTGCACGGTGATCGGCGAAGGCGGCTCCGGCGGCGCGTTGGCCATCGGTGTCGGCGATCGCACCCTGATGCTGGAATACAGCACCTACTCGGTCATTTCGCCCGAAGGCTGCGCGTCGATCCTGTGGAAGTCGGCCGACAAGGCCAAGGATGCCGCCGAAGCGCTGGGCCTTACCGCGCGCCGCCTGTTCAGCCATGGCCTGGTCGACAAGGTGATCCGCGAGCCGATCGGTGGCGCGCACCGCAATCCCAAGGCAATGGCAATTCGACTCAAGGCGGTGCTGCTCAACGAACTGGCGGCACTGGAAGCGCTCGACCCGGACACCCGGCTGCAGCGGCGCTACCAGCGCCTGCGCGGTTACGGCGCCTACGCCACCGTTTGATGCAAGCCCAATCCCTCATCCTGCGCCAGCCCGACGACTGGCACACCCATCTGCGTGATGGCGAGATGCTGCGCGCCGTGGTCGGCCACAGCGCACGCCAATTCGCGCGCGCCATCGTGATGCCCAATCTGCGCCCGCCGATCACCACGATCGCGGCAGCGCGGTCCTATCGCGACCGCATTCAGGCCGCCGCCGGCGACCACGGGTTTACGCCGCTGATGACCGCCTACCTCAGCGACGACATCGACGCCGATGAAATCGCGCGCGGTTTTGCACAGGGCGTGTTCACCGCCTGCAAGCTTTACCCGGCCAATGCCACCACCAACGCCGAACACGGCGTCACCGCCATCGCCAGCATTCATCGTGTACTCGAACGCATGCAGACCATCGGCATGCCGCTGTTGATACACGGTGAGGTGACCGAACCCGATGTCGATATTTTCGATCGCGAAGCGGTATTCATCGAACGTGTGCTGACACCACTGCTGCGCGATTTCCCGGCGCTCAAGGTGGTACTGGAACACATCACCAGCGATGACGCGGTGCAGTTCGTCAGCGCCGCAACAGCCAACGTCGCGGCAACGATCACCCCGCACCATCTGGCGCTCAGCCGCAACGCACTGTTTGCCGGCGGCCTTCGCCCGCACCTGTATTGCCTGCCGGTGCTCAAGCGCGAACGCCATCGCCTGAGCCTGCGCCGTGCCGCCACCAGCGGCAATCCCAAGTTCTTTCTCGGCACCGACAGCGCGCCACATGCCCGTGGTGACAAGGAAAGCGCCTGCGGCTGCGCCGGCATTTTCAATGCGCCGATGGCGCTGGAAAGTTATGCCAGCGTGTTCGAGCAAGAATCGGCACTGGCAAAACTTGAAGGCTTCGCATCGGAGTTCGGCCCGCGCTTCTATGGCTTGCCGTTGAATACCCGCCAGGTACGCTTGCGCCGAGCCGCGCAAACCGTGCCCGACCAAATCATCGACGGCACGATCGAACTGGTGCCGTTCCATGCCGGAGAAACGCTGGGCTGGCGGTTCGAGGGGCTGGTCGATGCCTGAGTTGCAAGGGTAAAACGTGGCCCATCGCGCCGTGGTAGCCCGGGTTGAGGCCACTGGCCGAAACCCGGGGGCCCGTCGCGCCGTGGTAGCCCGGGTAGATGCCACCGGCCGAAACCCGGCGCCCATCGCGCCGTGGTAGCCCGGGTTGAGGCCACTGGCCGAAACCCGGCGCCCATCGCGCCGTGGTAGCCCGGGTTGAGGCCACTGGCCGAAACCCGGGGGCGCATCGCGCCGCCACCGGCCGAAACCCATCAATCACGGCATCGCAACTCGCTTGATGGGTTTCGCTACGCTCTACCCATCCTACGACGGCGCAATACGTTACGCCGGAGCCGAGCCACCCAGCACAAAAGCATCGGCATCAAGTTGCGCCGGAAACCGCGCGCGATGCGCCTGCAGCGCGCTGCCACTCAAGGTAGCCGTTGCCACATGCGGCTGCGACCCCAGCTCCACCAATTCGGCACCGAGTTGATCGAGCACCACGCTGTCGCCGCTGTAGTCGATGCCATTGCCGTCGCGGCCAACCCGGTTCACGGCCGCCACGCAGGCCAGGTTTTCGATCGCGCGTGCGCGCAACAAGGTACGCCAGGCATGGCGTCGCGGCGACGGCCAGTTCGCCACCACAATCAACAGGTCGTAATCGAAGCGACCCGGCGCTTCATGGCCAAAACGGTTGCGGATAAACACCGGGAAGCGCAGGTCATAGCACACCAGCGGGCAAATCCGCCAACCCAGGTATTGCACCGTCAAGCGCTCACGGCCAGCGGCGTAGCGCTCGTGCTCGCCGGCCATGCGGAACAGATGGCGTTTGTCGTAGTGCGCCAATGCGCCGTCCGGCGTGGCCCACAGCAAGCGGTTGTATACGCCCTCGCCAGCGCGTATCTGCACGCTGCCGGTGACTGCGGCGCCCAGTTCCACGCTGAGTTCGCGCAGCCATGCCACGCTCGGCCCGTCCATGGTTTCGGCAGTGGCCAGCGCCTCGTTGCTGAAGCCGCTGGTGAAGGTCTCCGGCAATATTACCAAATCGGTGTTGCCCGCCATGCTGCGCGCCAATTCACCGTACGTGTGCCGATTGGCTTGCGGATCATGCCATTGGGTTGCACCCTGCAACAAAGTGACACGCAAGTCGGGAAGGCTCATCGGATGGCTCCGCAATCAGATTGCGCAAAGTATGGCAGCAGCCTGCGCCAGGGTATCATCGGACTTGGCGAAGCACAGCCGCACCACATGGGTTCCGGGGTGCTGGCGATAGAACGGCGACAGCGGAATCGCGGCGATTTTTTTCTCGCCGACCAGCCAGCGGCAAAATGCGACATCGTCGAGGTCGCTGATCGCTGTGTAATCGACCAGTTGAAAATACGAGCCGGCAACCGGGCGCAGGCCAAACCGCGAATCGCGCAGCAGCGCCTGAAAATGATCGCGCTTGCCCTGATAGAACGCAGGCAATGCCTGATCGTGCTCGGGATGCTGCGCAATCGCCTCGGCAAACGCCCACTGCGCTGGGTTGAAGGTGCAGAAGGTGATGTACTGATGCACCTTGCGAAACTCCGCGCTCAGCGCCGCCGGCGCCACGCAGTAGCCAACCTTCCAACCGGTGCAGTGGTAAGTCTTGCCGAAGCTCGACACCACGAAACTGCGCGCCCGCAACTCGGGATGACGCAGCACGGTGGCGTGCTCGCGCCCGTCGAAGATGATATGTTCGTAGACTTCATCGGACAACACCACAATCTCACTATCGCGCACGATCGCGGCCAGCGTGTCGAGATCAGCCGCGCTGAATGCCGCTCCGGACGGATTGTGCGGCGAGTTGACCATGATCATCCGCGTGCGGGTGCCCACCGCATCACGTACTCGCTGCCAGTCGACGGAAAAATCGTCGGCGCGCAGCGGCACATGCACCGCAATGGCGCCTGCCAGATCGATCGCCGGCTCGTAGCAGTCGTAGCACGGATCGAGCACGATCACCTCGTCGCCAGCGCGCACCACCGCCTGGATGGCGGCGTAGATCGCCTCGCTGGCACCGGAGGTCACGGTGATCTCGCGCTCGGGGTCGATGGCGACGCCATAACAGCGCTCGGTCTTGTCCGCAATCGCCTGGCGCAGCGCCGGGATGCCGCTCATCGGCGCGTACTGGTTCTTGCCGTCATGCGCGGCGCGCGCCATGGCATCGAGCAGGAACTCCGGCGCCGAAAAATCCGGGAAGCCCTGGCCGAGGTTGATCGCGCCGTGCTCGGTCGCAAGCTGCGACATCACCGTGAAAATCGTGGTGCCGACACGCGGCAGTTTCGAGGTTATTTGCATGGTTGGATAGGTTCTCGTGCTGAATGGCAAAGCGTTTTGCTATCGCTGCGCGCTTGATCGTGCGCTGTCGCGTCCGCGCCCGCGATGTTTGCCGCCCCGACCTGGCGCCAACGCAAGGCTGTCGCAGATCGGTTCGACACCCGCAGCGCTGGAACCGACGGCTGCGAAGCGACAAAAGTGCTGCCATGGCGGCGGCATCACTGGCACAGCTTGCGATCGGACAGCGACTGCACCGGCAAGTCTTGTTCCCAGAGCCCGGACAATGGCGGTTGCAGCGCGGCAAGCACGCGCACCTGTGCGATGTCGTTTGACGCAAGATCACGATTGAGGATGCCGGCCACCGGCAATTCGTCGAAGCGTGCCGTCGCCACGAAATCGCAGGTTGGGCACGCGCCAGCG
>Ga0100391_1001338_pt1 | contig 27556 bp, 34 predicted proteins | sample CryGeymeta201515_FD_81541 | JGI IMG/M metagenome (GOLD analysis project Ga0100391, IMG submission 81541) | Groundwater microbial communities from Crystal Geyser aquifers in Utah, USA - Crystal Geyser metaG 2015-15 | ecosystem: Environmental > Aquatic > Deep subsurface > Groundwater | place: USA... | reverse complement strand
TTGTCTTGTTATTAATTGTTAAAGAACAGCGCCACTTGGGCAGCTTCCGAAGAAGCAGCTTGATGCGTCCGTAGACCCTCTCAAGCGGGACGCGCATATTACGCTATCCGTTTTTGTTGTCAACATAATTTAAAATTTATTTTTTAAATTATCGGTTTTACCTTCTTGGCTCTCGTTTATTCTGAGAGGCCGTTTTCAACGAGGCGCATTCTATAGATTTATACCTATCGGTCAAGCCTTATAATCGACAAATTTAAAGCCTGTGTTTAAATAAGAACAGAATGTCAAATTAAGGTGTAATAACTGTTTCTTTTGGTAAATATGATGTTAAATTGAACAAAAACACTACAAGGATGTCCTAATCTAGCTATTCATAGAGTTATTGGTGTCTTAAATTATGAAACTTAAAAAATTCGCATGCTGCTCAATATTACTTACATCTGTTTGCTACTTATCAGCTGCTTATAGTTCAGAGATATTACCGACAACTATGAATGATGAGCATTCTGTTGCTTTCGTGCAGAATCAAGTTGATCAAAACATGTCAGTTGGGCGTGCAATAAAAAGTATAGTGCGCCACTACCCTCAAGAAGCAGCCTCAATTGTCAGTACTGCACTCGATATGTACCCTCTCCAGTATAAAGAAATCATACATGCCGCAATTTCAGCGCAACCAACCCTGACTCAAGAGGTGGTAACTATTGCCTTAAGTAAAGGTATTACATCGTGTAGTAGTATTGTGGAAACAGCAATAAACGCGGAACCCAGCTATGCAGACTTCGTCGTGACCGCTGCAGCGAATTCTACGCCAAGTGAATTGGATGAAATTGTTAGAATAGCCGTAATAACAGAGCCTGATTCAGCTGATTACATCGTGCAGTCTCTCGCCAAAGAACATCCAAGTAAGCTAGTGGAAATATTAACGTCTGCCATTGGTGCAGTACCGTTGGTGGGAGAGTATGTGGTTGAAGCGTTATTAGCCGCATTCCCGAATGATGCTGAACAAGTTGTCACGACGGCAGTAAGAGAGTCGAGTGCACAGCGAGAACAAGTTATCAAAATAATTGAAACGGCCCAAAATTCAGGCGTAAACCAAGAAGAGCTAGAAAAATATGCCACTAACGGTGGGGCCACAGCCGAGGAACTTGCTCAGGTACTGGACAAAACAAACTAAACGTTTTTTAACGCAAATAAAAAAGCCGGGAAAGTTCCCGGCTTTTTTGTTTAATGCAATTATTCTGCAGCTTCTTCAGTTATTTCAACTGCTTCCACTTCTGGTCTGTCAACCAACTCAACATACGCCATAGGCGCATTGTCACCAGTACGGAAACCACATTTTAAAATGCGAATATACCCACCAGGACGAGTCTCATAACGAGGACCTAATTCATTAAATAATTTACCTACCACTTCTTTATCACCAGTACGTGCAAACGCCAAACGACGGTTAGCAACACTGTCTTGCTTAGCAAGTGTGATAAGAGGCTCGATTACGCGACGCAGTTCTTTCGCTTTTGGCAAAGTTGTTTTAATCAACTCATGCTTTACCAACGAACCAGCCATGTTTTTGAACATAGCTTGACGATGGCTGCTGTTACGATTTAACTGACGACCACTCTTACGATGGCGCATAGTTTTATCCTTCTTTACAAATCAGTTTATTAAAATCTGATTAATCTTTTTCTGCGATACTTTCAGGCGGCCAATTCTCTAGGCGCATACCCAAAGAAAGTCCACGAGAAGCAAGTACGTCTTTGATCTCTGTGAGTGACTTTTTACCCAAGTTTGGCGTTTTAAGAAGCTCAACTTCGGTTCGTTGTACAAGATCACCAATATATTGAATGGCCTCAGCCTTCAAGCAGTTAGCTGAACGTACTGTCAATTCCAAATCATCAACTGGACGAAGTAAGATCGGATCAAATTCCGGTTTTTCTTCTTTTTCAACTGGCTCAGAAATATCACGTAATTCAACAAAAGCGTCGAGTTGTTCAGCTAAAATTGTAGCTGCACGACGGATTGCTTCTTCCGGATCAATTGTGCCGTTAGTTTCCATATCAATAATTAGCTTGTCTAAGTCGGTGCGTTGTTCAACACGAGCCGATTCAACGTTATAGGCAATACGCTCTACAGGACTGTATGAGGCATCTACCAACAAACGACCAATAGGACGATCATCTTCTTCAGAAGAGCGGCGAGTTGACGCAGGAACGTAACCACGACCCATTTCTACTTTAATGCGCATGCTAATTTGAGCATCGCCTGTTAAGGTACAAATTAAGTGTTTTGGATTAACAATTTCCACATCACCATCATGCTGAATATCTTCAGCTAATACTGGGCCCGCACCGGATTTCACTAGAGTTAGTGTTGCTTCGGTTTTGCCTTCAAGACGCACCGCTAAACCTTTCAGGTTAAGCAATATCTCAATAACATCTTCTTGAACGCCTTCTTTGGTGCTGTACTCATGGAGCACACCATCAATTTCAACTTCAGTAACAGCACAGCCAGGCATTGACGACAGCAAAATGCGACGTAAAGCATTACCCAGTGTGTGGCCGAAACCACGCTCCAAAGGCTCAAGCGTAACCTTTGCACGTGTTGACGAGACGTTATCAATCTCTACTAATCTTGGTTTTAAGAATTCAGTTACAGAACCCGACATTGTTTCCTCTCTTCTTTTATCTTTACTTAGAGTAAAGTTCGACGATCAACTGTTCATTTATCTCAGCAGACAAGTCAGCTCTTTCAGGAACACGTTTAAATGTGCCTTCCATTTTCTTGCTGTCCACTTCAATCCAAGTTGGTTTCTCACGTTGATCTGCAAGTTCTAGAGCGGCAACAATACGTGCTTGTTTTTTCGCTTTCTCACGCACAGAAACAACATCTTCAGCAGAAACATTAAAAGAAGGAACGTTAACAACTTTACCATTCACCAAAATGGCTTTATGGCTAACTAATTGACGCGCTTCAGCACGAGTGCTGGCGAAACCAATTCGATAAACAACATTGTCTAAACGTTGTTCTAAAAGCTGTAACAGGTTTTCACCCGTGTTGCCTTTTAAGCGTGCTGCTTCTTTATAATAGTTGCGGAACTGCTTTTCCAATACACCGTACATACGACGTACTTTTTGCTTTTCACGCAACTGAACACCGTAATCTGACAAACGGCCACGACGGGCGCCATGTTGGCCAGGTGCTGTGTCTATTTTACATTTTGATTCGATTGCTCGAACGCCACTCTTAAGGAACAAGTCTGTTCCTTCGCGGCGGCTAAGTTTGAGTTTTGGACCCAAATATCTTGCCATGATCTTTCTCCAACTGTCCGTCGATTAAACGCGACGTTTTTTCGGTGGACGACAACCGTTGTGAGGAATAGGCGTCACATCGGTAATATTAGTGATTTTGTAACCAGCAGCATTCAAAGCACGGATGGCAGATTCACGACCTGGACCCGGGCCTTTAACGAATACTTCTATGTTTTTCAAACCAAATTCCTGTGCGGCAGTACCGGCACGCTCAGCAGCAACCTGTGCAGCAAATGGGGTAGATTTACGTGAACCACGGAAACCAGAACCACCAGATGTCGCCCAAGAGAGAGCATTACCCTGACGATCAGTAATTGTCACTATTGTGTTGTTGAAAGACGCATGGATATGAGCCATACCGTCTGCAACTTGACGTTTTGCGCGCTTACGCGTGCTTTTAATAGGTGCTTTAGCCATAATACTCCCCGCTTACTTCTTAATTGCTTTGCGAGGACCCTTACGGGTGCGCGCATTAGTTTTAGTGCGCTGACCACGTAGAGGAAGACTACGACGGTGGCGAATACCACGGAAGCAACCTAAATCCATCAAACGTTTAATACTCATTGATACTTCACGGCGAAGGTCACCTTCAACAGTGAATTTAGCTACTTCATCACGTAACTTATCAATCTGTGTTTCATCAAGATCTTTGATCTTGGTTGACTCTGCAACACCAGCAGCTACACAAATGCTTTTCGCACGAGTGGCGCCGATACCGTATATTGCTTCTAAAGCAATGACAGCATGCTTGTGCTCAGGGATGTTAATGCCAGCGATACGGGCCATTAACAGTACTCCTCATAGTTATTGTCGTCGGCCTAAAAAGCCCGATAGGATACTTACCCAACGACTAGATTGCAATTAAAAGGTTTGAGGCGCTAGCGTATCTAGACGACCCCCAAACCCGTTCGATTAGCCTTGCCTTTGCTTATGCTTAGGATCGGAACTACAAATCACACGAACAACACCGTTGCGCTTAATGACCTTGCAGTTACGGCAAATCCGTTTGACGGATGCACGAACTTTCATTTCATCACTCCGTAAAATGCTATCTTAACGGCCGTAGCCTTTCAGATTAGCTTTCTTAAGAACAGACTCATATTGATGAGACATCAAATGGGTCTGCACCTGTGCCATAAAGTCCATGATTACCACTACCATAATCAGTAGGGAAGTTCCGCCGAAATAGAAGGGAACGTTCCAAGCAATCAACATGAATTCAGGCACTAAACAAATAAAGGTTATATAAAGCGCACCAGCTAAAGTAAGACGGGTCATTACTTTATCAACATAGCGGGATGTTTGTTCGCCAGGACGAATACCCGGTACAAAGGCACCAGATTTCTTCAAGTTGTCTGCCGTCTCACGTGGGTTGAACACCAACGCGGTATAGAAGAAACAGAAGAATATAATCGCTGCAGCATAAAACATCACATACAGAGGTTGCCCAGGAGACAACATTAACGCTACATCTTGTAACCAAGACAGCGATTCATTTTGACCAAACCAGTTGGCAATGGTGCCAGGAAACAAAATAATACTTGATGCAAAAATGGGGGGAATTACACCGGCCATATTCACTTTCAACGGTAAATGCGTGCGTTGCGCTGCAAAGACCTTGCGGCCTTGTTGACGCTTGGCATAGTTAACAACAATGCGTCGTTGACCACGTTCAACAAATACTACGAAGTAAGTGATGGCAACAATAATAATGCCAACCAACAACAAGAAAATTAAGTTCAAATCACCTTGTCTTGCCTGCTCTGCCGTTTGACCAATGGCCGAGGGCAAACCAGACACAATACCTGCAAAGATCAAAATCGAAATACCGTTACCAATACCCCGCTCTGTAATTTGTTCACCTAACCACATTAAAAACATGGTACCGGTGACCAAACTCACTACTGCTGTAAAGTAAAAGAAAAAGCCAGGATTAATCACCAAACCTTGGATAAGATTGGGTAAGTTTGTCGCAATTCCAACTGCTTGGAATGAAGCCAACACCAAAGTAAAGTACCGTGTGTATTGACTGATTTTACGACGTCCGGCTTCGCCTTCTTTCTTTAATTCCATCATCGATGGATGCATTACCGTTAGGAGTTGCATGATAATGGACGCTGTAATGTAAGGCATAATACCTAGGGCAAGAACCGATGCACGCTCTAAAGCACCACCAGAGAACATGTTAAACATTTCTACGATAGTACCTTTTTGTTGGTCGAATAAACTAGCCAACACTGCCGCATCAATACCAGGAATAGGCACGTAAGAGCCCAACCTAAATACGATTATCGCACCAAGTACGAACCACAACCTCGATTTAAGTTCACTCAAGCCGCCTTTTGCGCTCGAATCCGATCCTGGTTTAGCCATCTAGCCTATTCCTCTACCTTACCGCCAGCTGCCTTGATTGCTTCAAGGGCACCTTTAGTTACCTTTAAACCGCTTACCGTAACTGCGCGTAAAATTTCACCACTTTTCAAAATCTTAACGTGCAACATTTCTTTCTTAACAAGACCTGCTGCCTTTAAGGTTTCAAGTGAAACCACATCGCCTTCAACTCGTGAGATTTCGCTCAACGTCACTTGGTCAGTAACCAAAGATTTACGTGAAGTAAAACCAAACTTAGGAAGACGGCGTTGAATTGGCATTTGTCCGCCTTCAAAACCAGGCTTAACAGTACCGCCTGAGCGGCTTGTTTGACCCTTGTGACCACGGCCACCAGTTTTTCCAAGACCAGAGCCGATACCACGACCCAAACGCTTACGAGATGTTTTTGCTCCGGGTGCAGGAGCCAAAGTATTTAAATGCATCTGTTACTCCTCCACTACTTCAACCATGTAAAATACACGGTTGATCATGCCACGAACAGAAGGGGTATCTTCTAATTCACGAACATGACCGATGCGACGTAAACCCAAGCCAGTAAGCGTAGCTTTGTGCTTAGGTAGACGACCGATAGAGCTTTTGGTTTGCTTTATTTTAATCATCTTAGTCATGTTCAATTACCCCAAAATCTGCGTTACAGACAAGCCACGTTTAGCAGCAACTTGTTCAGGCGAAGTCATATCTGTCAACGCGTTGATTGTTGCACGCACTACGTTAATTGGATTGGTAGATCCGTAACATTTTGAGAGTACGTTTTGTACACCAGCAACTTCAAGGACTGCACGCATCGCACCACCGGCAATAATACCAGTACCTTCAGATGCAGGTTGCATATATACCTTGGAGCCAGAATGGCGACCTTTAATTGGGTGCTGCAGAGTGTGGCCATTCAAATCAACGCTCACAACATTGCGACGCGCTTTTTCCATAGCCTTTTGGATAGCAGCTGGCACTTCACGTGCTTTACCGTACCCAAAACCCACTCGACCGTTACCGTCACCTACTACTGTCAAAGCAGTAAAGCTAAAGATGCGACCACCTTTAACTACTTTAGATACACGATTTACGGCAATGAGCTTTTCTAACAGGTCACCCTGTTGTTGAACTTCTACTTTAGCCATAATTAACTCCTAGAACTGAAGACCTGCTTCACGAGCAGCATCAGCTAATGCCTTAACTCGACCGTGATACTTGTAACCGCTGCGATCGAAAGCGACTTTTTGAATGCCTTTTTCGATAGCACGTTCTGCAATCGCTTTACCAACTGCTTTAGCTGCATCTACGTTGCCCGTGTATTTCACGCTGCTACGTAAGCTTGCTTCTACAGTAGAAGCCGCCGCCAATACTTCAGAACCGCTTGGCGCGATTAACTGAACGTATATGTGACGTGGAGAGCGGTTAATAACCAAGCGATGCGCGGCCAGTTCACTAATTTTTTTGCGGGCGCGGGTAGCGCGACGCAAGCGAGCTGTTTTCTTATCCATCGTATCACCAACCTACTTTTTCTTAGCTTCTTTACGACGCACAACTTCATCGGCGAGACGCACACCTTTACCTTTATAAGGCTCTGGCGGACGGTATCCACGGATGTTAGCTGCAACTTGACCCACCAACTGCTTATCAACGCCTTTAACGAGGATTTCAGTTTGGGTAGGAGTCTCAACTGAAATGCCAGCCGGCATTTCATATGCTACGGGGTGCGAGAAACCTAAGGTTAAATTTAGTTTGCTACCTTGCGCTGCGGCACGGTAACCAACACCATTTAACAACAGTTTTTTCTCAAAACCTTGCGATACACCAATAACCATGGCGTTTAATAAAGCACGTGCAGTACCAGCTTGCGCCCAACCGTTGGCCATACCTTCGCGAGGAACAGTCTTCAATTGTTTGTCTTCTTGTACTATTTCAACGGCATCGTTAAACGTACGGCTTAGCGTACCTTTTGAACCTTTTACGGTGACCATTTGACCAGCGATAGTAACTTCTACGCCAGACACCAGATCAACGGGAGTTTTTGCTATACGTGACATACTATTCCCCTTACGCTACGTAGCCGATGATCTCACCACCCATGCCCGCTTTACGCGCTGCACGGTCAGTCATCACACCTTTAGAGGTAGACACGATAGCCACACCTAAACCACCCAATACTTTAGGAAGCTCATCTTTTTTCTTATAGATGCGCAAACCTGGGCGACTTACGCGCTCAATGCTGCCGATTACTTTTTTGCCTTCGAAATACTTTAAGGTAATTTCTAATACAGGCTTAACGTCACCAGATACTGAAACAGCGGCAACATAACCTTCATCTTTCAATACGTTAGCGATAGCTACGCGTAGTTTTGAAGAAGGCATAGTTACTGATACTCTGCCAGCCATTTGGCCGTTACGAACGCGGGTAAACATATCCGCGATAGGATCTTGCATACTCATCTTAGCTACTCCTTACCAACTGGCTTTTCTAAGGCCTGGCACTTCACCGCGCATCGCTGCTTCACGCAACTTGATACGGCTAAGGCCAAACTTACGTAGGAAACCATGTGGACGACCCGTTATACGACAACGATTTTGTTTGCGTATAATCGAGGAATCACGTGGCAATTGTTGTAGCTTAAGAACAGCGGCCCAACGGTCTTCATCAGACGTGTTGACATCGCTGATAGTCGCTTTTAGCTCAGCACGCTTAACAGCATACTTAACCACGAGCTTGGCGCGTTTTACTTCGCGCGCTTTCATTGATTCTTTTGCCATAACCCTACACCTTACTTTTTGAACGGGAAGTTAAACGCGTTTAACAACGCGAGTGCTTCCGCATCGGTTTGAGCGCTGGTATTGATAGTGATATCCATACCGCGAATTTTATCCACTTTATCGAAGTCGATTTCAGGGAAAATAATTTGCTCACGCACGCCCATGCTATAGTTACCACGACCATCAAACGACTTAGGATTCAAGCCGCGGAAGTCACGGATACGAGGAATTGCAATTGAAACTAAACGTTCAAAGAATTCCCACATACGCTCACCACGTAGGGTTACTTTACAGCCAATCGGATAACCTTCACGGATTTTAAAACCCGCTACAGATTTGCGAGCAACAGTAACAATAGGCTTTTGACCAGCAATTGCTTGCATGTCAGCCGTGGCATTTTCCAATACCTTCTTGTCTGCTACCGCTTCACCTAAACCCATGTTTAGAGTGATTTTTTCAATCCGAGGGACTTGCATGACGCTTTTGTAGTTGAACTGCTTAGCAAGTTCCGCTACTACCGTTTCTTTATAGAAATCATGCAGTTTCGCCATCGTACTCTCCAATTTATTAAATTACTTGGCCATTCGATTTGAAGAAGCGCACTTTTTTGTCGCCTTCAACTCGAAAACCAACGCGATCAGCTTTGCCCGTTGCCGGGTTGAAAATCGCAATGTTTGACACGTGAATTGATGCTTCTTTTTCAACGATTCCACCAGTAACACCTAACTGTGGGTTAGGCTTTTGATGTTTCTTGATCAAATTCACACCTTCAACGATTACACGGCTAGAAGCAGGAAGAACTTTGACAACTTTGCCTTGTTTTCCTTTATCTTTACCCGCTAATACGATGATTTCATCATCACGACGAATTTTATTAGCCATCTCGTGACTCCTTATAGTACCTCAGGGGCTAACGACACGATCTTCATGTTATTTGCACGAAGTTCACGAGTAACCGGACCAAAGATACGCGTACCAATCGGTTGCTTGTTTGCATTTAGCAAAACAGCCGCGTTGTTATCAAAACGGATCGCAGATCCATCAGGACGACGTACGCCTTTTCTAGTACGCACCACCACTGCATTTAGTACATCACCTTTTTTAACCTTACCGCGCGGAATTGCTTCCTTAACAGTAACTTTAATGATGTCACCAATATGTGCATAACGGCGATGCGAGCCACCAAGAACCTTAATACACTGAACCCTGCGAGCGCCTGAGTTATCGGCAACATCCAGGTTAGTTTGCATTTGGATCATGTTAGTGCTCCGCTGTTAAAATTAAGACTCTCCCGAGTCGTTTAGCTGTAAAAAACAGCGATTTGCTGCCTTTTTATACATACCCCAGTTAAAAGGGCGCGAAATACTAACAGAAAATCTATTGGAGGGATAGCTGAATTTATAAAAAATATAGTGGGATGTATTGCAATAAGCGACCTCTGGCAAGGCCGCTGTATTTTATCGGTATTTAAGCGTTGAATATAGGTGTTTAATGCAAAATCGATAAGACATAGCCTGAATTAGTCGACGCCGTTTTTTCGATAGTAACAATGTAGTTCGCTTCTTCATTAAAGTTAATCGCAGAGGTTCTGTCCAACAGTAATTCATTACCGCTGCCATCATCATAAACAGCAACAATTTCGTAGTAGTCTTGTGGTAAGACTATGCTGCGACTTTCCTCATAATCGATACTCGACAGCTTGTATTTTGCTGTTTCGATGGTTTCATCACTGCGCACAAAATAGAGCTCTATGTCGGAGAAGTCTTGTACCAAATTGGCCACTTTAATTTCATGATCATAGTTTTGCGGCAGGCTACTCTCAATAAAAGCCAACGATTTCAGCTGGTTATCATTGTTAGCATACAAAACCACAGCTTTGCTTTCACCTTGATTTAAGGTTAACAGGCGATTAGCCAAGGGAGTCACTGCCCCTGAACCCAAGGTAGCCGACAAACGGTAATCACCGTATTCAAGCTGCGTAAATTCAGACAAGCTATTCGCGCTGAGGGCTATCACTGTGTCGTTGGCTGCATTGCCACCAACAGAAACCGTTAATGGACTGTCTTGATCAAGACTGTTGTACAAACGAAATTGTGACGAGGCATTGATGTCAGCGTAGCTAGAGATTGAGGTTGAATTGACAATGAGGTCGATGTTTAGATTGTTGCGTAGTGCACCTGCCGTATTGCGCACTACCATGAGGTATTCAGTGCTGTACAAAAAGGAAATACTCGGGCTTTCATAGATAGGCTCGCTCTCACCTGGCAGCGTCAAGTAGATCACATAACTGTCTAAATCAAAGTCATCACTGGGATTGCTGTCGGTATTGGGATCAGGCGCCCAATAGGTTGCTTCTTCTAGGGTTTGGTAACTTGCCTTTACCACCAGATGAGCATCACTAAATGGAGCCCCTTCTTCAGCCATGTATACATCATACTGAGGAGTGCCTGTCACCACTGAGGTGGCTAACAATCTAAAATGTTCACTTAAGTCTTCACGCTCAAAGCTAAACTGCTCAAAATCTGCATCTGCGTAATCGCCACTTAACACATAAATGGTTTTATAACCCTCCTGCAAACTAGCTGTGAGTGACTTTACTACCACCGATTGGTTATTTGCATCGGTACGCCGAAACTCGAGGCTAATTTCATCCGTCGTCAGAGTACCTAAGCCAGTGGCATCACCAAAAGCACTGGTACCCAACAAACTATCATCTACGTAAAGACTGGTTGATGAGCTGTTGGCTGAACCGTTGTAAAACTGCAAATAGGCTTCTGGGTAGGTAGTTTCTTCATCATTTCCAGAGCTGCCACAGCCAACAAGTAATGATGCTAAAAGCGTTAGGGTAAAGCCCAGCGAGATTTTTTTTGTCATGTATTTTCATCCATAGTGAGGGGTAATCCGCCACTAGGATGATTATTTTTACGGAATAGTTCTGGCCTTTACGTAAACTTTACATTAGTCAAATAATTTACACAAAAACGCACAAATTGATACACACACTGCGCTACATTCACGCGTCTTTTTGTGTTAACCATCGCGCTTTATTGATGGCAAATTTTACCTTGCCAATCACGATTAATTAGCTCGATATACCGTTCTTCGAGAATATGCCGTTTAATTTTCAGGGTTGGGGTGAGCAAGCCGTTAGTCACTGTCCATTCATCTTGCAGTATCACCAGACGATCTAACACAGCATGACTCTCTAAGTCCGCATTTACCTCATTAAGTGTGGCCATTAAGCTGGCTTCAATCTCAGCTTGTGTATGCTTTTTGGCGGCTGCGGATAACACTAACAATGCGATGGGCTGTTTGAGATTTGCCCCGGTTACACAGACTTGCTCAATGAGGGAATTAGCCATGAGCATTGATTCAATGGGTACCGGCGCGATGTATTTACCTTTGGCGGTTTTAAATATCTCTTTGAGTCGACCCGTGATACGGATATAGCCCTCGGCATCCATGGCGCCTCTGTCGCCGGTGTGCAAATACCCGTCGGTAGTAAAGGCCTCGGCCGTTTTCTCCTCATCAAGGTAATACCCCAGCATGTTACATGGCGCTTTTACTTGAATTTCGCCATCTTCGGCGATGCGAATATCGACGCCCTCATAGGCTTTGCCAATGCTGCCAATTTTTTCCACTCTAAATGGAACACTGCCCGTGCCGTAGGCACTATTTTCAGTCATGCCCCAGCCTTCTGAAATATTAATCCCGATTTTGCGAAACCACTCAAGGGTAGCCGTCGAAATGGGTGCAGAACCGCTTGCGCATAAACGCGCTTGACCCAAGCCCAGTTTGCTGCGAATTTTTTTACTAACTAACTTGCCCAAAATGGGAATGCCCAGCAATGTGTCGAGTTTTTTCTGCGGCATGTTCGCCAATACGCCCATTTGGAAACGCGTCCATAAACGGGGTACGGAAATAAACAAGGTTGGCTGCGTTGCATTCACATCACGCGCAAAGGTATCGAGAGACTCAAGGAAATCAATGCGCATGCCACTATAAAAGCTAGCGAGTTCCACCAGTACCCTCTCGGTAATATGCGCCAAAGGAAGGTAACTGAGAATTCGGTCGTTGCTGTTAACGTTTAGGGCCTTCAAGGAACGTTGTGCCGCCCAGCAAATGGTAGCATAACTATGCACGACCCCTTTTGGATTACCCGTGCTGCCAGAGGTATAAATGATGGTCATGATGGTGTTCATGTCCGGTAAAGGAGATTCAGCATAAGGCGACTGCAACAGCATGTCTGACCATTGTTTGTCTGCGGGAATAGCCGGGTACGGCATAGCCAGTTTTGTCACATGCTCGGGAATAGCCGCGACCTGCTCAGCGGTGTCATCCAATTTACCGATGAAAACGACAGGACAGTTTGCATGCGATAATACGTACTGAATGGTTTTCTCACCCGCCGTACTGTAAATTGGCACCGACACATGGCCAGCTAACATTATCGCTAGATCGGTCACAAACCAATGTGCGCAATTTTTAGACAGTATCGCGATATTGCTTAGCGGGGGCAGATTCATGGACAGCAATTCTGCGGCAATTTTTCTGGCCTGTTCAGCGGTTTCTCGCCAAGTTAACGTAAGATATTGGCCATCAATGGGTTGACGTAGAAAAATCGTGTCGGGGGCAGTTTGCTCCCAGTGATATAACATCGCTAATGGCGTTTTAGTCAGCATAATAGTCCTGATGGTAATGGCGCAGAAAAATGTATTATTTGGTTTGCAACGCTTAAACTCGTTTAATAAACCACATCATTATCAAACTCTCGATATGATGTGTACCCAACAAGCAAGAGTATGTCAATTATGAATAGACGAAGATTTTTGTTTACTGGTTTAGGTACTGGACTAGCGATATCAGCCGGCTCAGTGCTTTGGTATAACTTGCTCGAGCAGAAAAATGATCTGTCGATTGTTAAGTTAATCAATAGCTTACAGGTTTTAAGCGGACAAAATTTGGTATTTACAGGTGAATGGAACGCCACGCAGGTATTTAACCATCTCGCGCAAAGTATTGAGTTTAGTATGCTTGGCTATCCTCAACATAAATCTGATTTATTTAAGTCGGTGATCGGCAAAACCGCTTTTAAGGTTTTTCAAAAACAAAGCAGTATGAGCCACAATTTGCACGAGGTGATTCCCGGTGCGCCAGATATTAATATTGGCGATCAAAGCACAGCCTTAACCAGACTCCTGCAAGCCCTGCAAGACTTTACTGTCTTTGACGGTGAGCTGCAGGCGCATTTTGCCTATGGAGAATTAAGTCATCAAGACTATGCGGACGCCCATGTAATGCATGTACTCAATCACTTTGAAGCGTTACAACTCGCCTGACCCTTGTTTATTAGCAGGCGTCAACCACGCTGCCGAACAACTTCATATAAACATACACCCGTCGCCACCGACACGTTGAGACTTGATACACTGCCCAGCATGGGTAATTTAATCAGCTCATCACAATGCTCGCGAGTTAACCGGCGCATACCTTTATCTTCTGCCCCCATCACTAATGCCATGGGACCACTGAGTTTGCAGTCATAGATATTCTTTTCAGCCTCGCCTGCTGTGCCGACAATCCACACTCCCATGTCTTGCAGGTCACGCATGGTTCTTGCGAGATTGGTTACTTGCACAAGGGGAATCACTTCAGCGGCACCACAGGCAACTTTGCGCACCACTGGCGTAAGAGAGGCAGAATTATCTTTGGGCACGATAACCGCATGCACACCAGCGCCATCGGCCGTGCGTAAACATGCCCCTAAATTATGCGGATCAGTCACACCATCCAAGATCAGTAAAAAGGGCTGAGTCTGTTTTTCGACGATGCTAGCTAGGTCATGTTCGTTAAACACCTTACCCGGTTTTACGCGCGCCACCACACCTTGATGTTGTTCGCTATCAGCTTTTTCATCGAGGGTTTTGCGTTGACAAAATTGAATCGACGCACCAAAGCGCCGAGCTTGATTAACAATATTGTGCAGGCTTTTTTCATCTTTGCCTTTAAGTACAAACAGTTCAATCAAACGCTCGGGTTCGCGGGAAATAACAGATTCAAGGGCATGAATGCCATAAATGTATTCGTGTTGAGCCATTATCTTCTCCTTTTACCTGCAGCTTTGGGTGCTTTCCCCGTTTTATTGGTATTTTTTTTACGTTCGTTTACTGCACTGCCTTTGCGCTTGGCTGCCCCACTCGACTTACCCGCAGTTTTTTTACTTGGTGCTGAGTGGCCGCCAGCCCCTTGCGGTTTATTGTTTGTTGTGCCGCGACTTGCCTTACCCTTACGTTGGCCTGCTTGTTTTCCCGCCGTGGTCAGCAAGAAATCAATTTTTCGCTCATCCAAATTCACTGCTGCAACTTTGACTTCAAGCTGATCCCCCAAGCGATAAACCGTACCTAGACGCTCACCAATTAAATGCTGTTTCACCTCATCGTAACGATAGTAATCGCCTTCGAGTGCTGAAATATGCACTAAACCGTCGATATGAAATTCGGTCAAACGCACAAAAAAACCAAAATTGGTCACTGATGCAATCACACCTTCGAAGGTATCCCCCACGTGATCCAGCATAAATTCACACTTAAGCCAATCAGCAACATCACGGGTAGCATCATCAGCACGACGCTCGGCCATGGAACACTGTTCACCCAAGGCTTCAACTTCGGTAACGGAATAACTTTTACCGCCGCTTTGACTCTTACGCTGTTGTTGTTTATCAATCACCGCTTTCAAGGCTCGGTGCACAACAAGGTCGGGGTAGCGCCGGATGGGGGAGGTAAAGTGTGCATAAGCGTCGAGGGCTAGACCAAAGTGGCCAATATTTTCATGGTCATACACCGCTTGTTTCATCGAACGCAATAACATGGTTTGAATCAGTTCTTGGTCTGCGCGCCCTTGAATTTTGGTGATCACGTCAGTGAGATCTTGCGGGGTAACATCGTGACCAATCTTGTGATGAATACCCACTTCGCCCAAATACGCTAAGAACGAACTAAGTCGGTCCGGATCAGGTTCAGCATGCACACGATACAGAGCCTCAGCTTTATGTTTGGCGAGTGTTTTAGCCGCCGAAACGTTCGCCAGGATCATGCATTCTTCAATCAGCTTGTGCGCATCGTTGCGGGTGACGGGCACAATATGATCAATTTTGCGTTGCGCATTAAAGATAAATTTACTCTCTTGGGTTTCAAACTCAATGGCACCACGTTGATGACGGGTGCGTTTAAGCGCACGAAACATTTCATACAGATTTTGTAAATGGGGGACTTGTGCTGCGTAACGGGTTTGCAACTCCTCGTCACCTTGCAGAATATTCCATACTTTGTTGTAAGTGAGGCGAGCTTTGGAGTTCATCACCGCCTCATAAAATTGATGTTCTTGCAGTTTGCCCGTTTCGCTGACGGTCATTTCACAGACCATACACAGACGGTCAACCTGTGGGTTAAGGGAGCAAAGTCCGTTCGATAGTACTTCTGGCAACATCGGAATAACTTGCTCTGGAAAATATACCGAGGTACCTCGATTTTGCGCTTCACTATCCAACGCCGTGCCGGGGCGCACATAATAGCTGACATCGGCAATCGCCACCCAGAGTTGCCACCCGCCTTTTTCTAAGGGTTCACAAAATACGGCGTCATCGAAATCCCGTGCGTCTTCACCATCAATAGTCACCAGAGGCAATTGACGCAGATCAATCCTACCTGCCTTGGCTTCTTCGGGTACATGTTCGCTTAAATCTTTGATTTGTTTAGTGACACCCTTTGGCCACTGATGCGGAATTTCAAACGTTCGCAAGGCCATATCGATTTCCATACCGGGTGCCATATGTTCACCCAGCACTTCAACAATTTTACCAATGGCATTCACTCGCTTGCGCGGACGTTGTACGATTTCAACTACCACAATGTGCCCTTGACGCGCCCCATTCGTCTGCTCTTTTGGGATCATGATTTCATGATTGATGCGGCTATCATCGGGAATTACCACGCCTACATTGTTTTCAAAAAAGTAACGACCAACAATAGGTTCACTGCGCGGTTCAATCACTTTAACTATACGCGCTTCACGACGACCGCGGTTGTCGGTACCACTTTCTTTAACTAAAACTACATCACCGTGCAGTACTGAGGCCATTTGCATCTGATGAATGAATAAGTCTTTTTCACCATCATCACGTTTTAAAAAGCCAAATCCATCACGATGGCCAATGACACGACCTTGAATCAAATCATCTGTCTTAATTTTGGCGTATTTTTTCTCTCGATTAAATTCGATTTGTCCTTCACGCTCCATCGCCCGTAATCGACGTTGAATGCCGATGCGGCTGTCTTCATCACTGGCGTTGAGTAGATGGCAAAAATCCAAGAAGGACAAAGGCTTTTGCGCTTTAGTGAGTAATTCCAACAAATATTCGCGGCTCGCTACCGGGTTTTCGTATTTTTCTTTTTCACGTTGGTAATGAGGATCATCGCTCATAGGGGAAAAGGCTTCTTACTGATAGTCATATTGGCGCCAAGTATAACTAAATGATGACAAACAAAGGTGATTTTTTCGCTGTTTCGCCGTGATTAGCACAAAATTCCTTGGAATCCGTCAAAATGGTCAATAATGCACTGCGGATACCTTTACCTGAAATTCGCACAAGCATAGACTGCAGTGAGTGGCTGCGATTAAGAAGGTGTGTATGCCAACGGTAAAAGCGACTTATCACTATCGAGACAAACATGGTGACTATGTTATCACGGCCAGTGAACGCATCATTGAAGTCAAGATTGTGGGTAGCATTGGAATAAGTTTTGCTCAGCGTTTTTGTAAGGATTATGCCGCAGCGATCAAAAAACTGCGCTGTCCCACGTGGGGCTATTTTGCTGATCTGAGCGAATCTCTGGGGGAAACCATCGAAGCACAAGCAGTGATGGTAGAACTGCACAAACATTGTTTGGCAAATGGTGGCGTTATTGACGCCTACACGGCGCAACATGCTTTTGTGATTGACCAGATTGCTAAATCAAGAATTCAAGGCGGTATTAACAGTGATATGCGTCATCATCTGTTTTCCAGTCGAGAACAAGCAATAAGCTTCATCGACAAAGTGTTGGAAAAAATCGACCAAAGCAGCTCTGTGCAGCAGCCATTAAATGATGGCCAGCGCGATTAAGAATTAATGGGTCGTTTTGCTGCGCGCACCGCTTTTGGATGCATCAGTTTTTCTAACCCCGTCAAGCAATCAGCAATTTTTTGATGGGTCGCTTTATCGGCAGTGATGGCATTGTACAACCAATGATAGGCATCTTCGAAGTCGTAAGGGCTGCCGTAACCATCAATAAACAAATCCGCTAACTGAATTTGCGCTTTTAAATTACCTAAACCCGCTGCTTCGCGCAAAAACACCACCGCCTGCTCCTTATCTTGCTGGACTAATTTGCCCTGAGCATAATAACGACCAAGCTGCTCCAAACCAGCAGGTAAACCTTGTTCAGCCGCCCTGCGCATAAAACCTACCCCACGTTCGGGATCGGCCTTCACACAGACTCCCCACGCCAGCATATCGCCCCATAAAAATTGGTAAGCGGGTACGTTTAACACCTCTGCCCGCGCTTCAATATCTTGAACTAACTGGCATTTGTCTGCCACAACACGCTGTAGGTGGGTATTATTGTTAATTAACTCGAGCAACTCATCCTGGGAATATAATTGCACCGCAACCAAATTTTCTTGTGCGTGAATGGCAGCGCTATGCAAACTCAATCCCCCGGCAAACAGCAGAGCAATCAGGGGAGAAATATTTGATTTTTTGCTTGATGACATAAGGATAATTATGAGTTGGTTATAAGTGAGCTATCGGCACTTAAGGCTTTTTTTTAAGTGGAATAGGCTACATCTTGCAAAATTTCACCGTTTAAGCATTGGCAGCAAACACTATTTTGCTGGAGCTGGGTGACTAAACGCATTGGCAATCACTTGAGCATGTTCCACTAAATCATGGCCAAGATCGGTCAAATAACCGCCATCTGGTAGAGTAACGATGCCCTTTTCAAACAGCCTCAACGACGCGGCAATCAGCTCTGGTTCTGCATCATGATGCACTTTAATGCCTTGCATCAGGCTAGTACGTGGAAATTTTAACAGTAAATTTAGTTCTGCCACCATATCGCTAGTAAATGTCATAGAGTGTCCTTGTCGCTTCGCTGTTGGGGATGAAAAATGTACTGCAACAAGCCAATTTATGTAGTGAATGCATGCCAAGTTGATAATCTAACTAACATGCGAGTCACCTAAATATGTGCTTTTGCCTGCCTGAGTCCTCGTAAGTGGCTGCTTGGCAGTTTATAATCAGTTTCCAGCCTATAACTCAAACCAATGAATATCAAAGACTATTTTACAAGTTTTACAACTTGTTTACGTATCTGGCGATTCATTGACCAACTAGAAGATTGCTATGCAAAAAATTCTGTGTAAGGTTCAAAAAGTTGTCCCCCTTACCGCCTCAGTCATGCACGTTGAGCTCATGCCAGAGAAAAAATGTGACTACCATGCTGGGCAATATTTGCAGATACTGATGTCTGATAGTGATAAACGTCCATTTTCTATCGCCAATGCGCCCCGTCCTGATGGGAGCCTAGAGCTGCACATTGGTAGTGATCCAGCCAACAAATATGCCAGCCAAGTGCTACAAAAACTGCAAAGCGAGCCCCATGTCGAAGCAGAAATAGGCTTGGGAAAGGCTTTTTTAAGAACAGATAAAATAAAGCCCACTATATTACTAGCCGGTGGCACGGGCTTTTCGTATACCTTAGCCATTTTGCAGAAATTGTTAGCTAGTCCCCTCAAAGAGCCGGTATTTATGTACTGGGGTACACGCACCAAAGAAGACATGTATGCCTTTGACCTACTGACTGAACTTGCGCAACAACATGCAAAATTTAAATTTGTGCCTGTGATTGAGTATCCACCAGCAGGTTGGAAAGGTAAGACCGCGTGGGTGCATAAAGCGGTATTAAGCGATTTCACCAGCTTGTCGAGTTATCAGGTTTACGTGGCTGGCCGTTTTGAAATGGCTGGTGTGGTGCGAGAAGAATTCCATCGCCAAGGTTTATCGTTAGATAATTTATACGGTGATGCCTACGAGTTTATCTAAAGTAGTGTGACACGTTAGCCGTGTCGCAAAATAACAAGGCCTTATGCAGCATAAGCCTGGCTCAACGTTTCTGTCCCTAGGCAAATTTCGACGTCCGAACTAACCGTTCCAGCGATGAAGTCGATAATTAAGCTTAGCGGCGCTGCCCATTTATTTAGTGTCTTCTATTCTCGTGGCAGTCATCCTTCATTTCAGTTTGCTACACTGTCATGCAAGGTGAGTCACGATATGAATGTCTGCCGTTAGCTAACACTTTTTATTTTCCGCTATTATTTCAGTCTTTGAAAATGCGGCTAAGCTGTTTGTTGCGCTTGTACTCTACTGTCACGACTCTGGAAGCTTGTTATGCAAAACACTACTCTGATTAAAAATAAAGCACTGTATTTATCTATCGGATTACTTCTGGGCGCCACCGCCTTAATCTACATCGTTATGCAAACTTTGGCATTGCCCATCATTCAACATGAAAAAGAGTTTGAAATTGTCCAACGTGTGCAAGCCAGCGCCAATGAATTGCAAACTGAACTTGCTCAAGGGGCGGCCCTAACCCAAAGTTTGGCCGCCTTTGCTGAACATGCTGAGCTTAATACAACGCTATTTGACAGTATTGTGCCGCATATCATCGACCAGTATGGCAATACAAACATTGCCGGTGGTGGAATTTGGCCAGAGCCGAGCGCCTTTAGAGATAGCGTGGAACGATCTTCATTTTTCTGGGCAAGGGATAACAGCGGAAAGTTAATTAAATCAGACGATTACAATGTGCCATCGGGCACAGGCTATCACAATGAAAGCTGGTATGTCATTGCAAGAGGTTTACCTCGTGGCAAGTGTTCGTGGTCAGAAGCTTATGAAGATCCCTCTTCAGGTGTGGCGATGGTTACCTGTACAGTTGCCATAAAACGCAACGGCAGTTTTTGGGGGGCAGCTACCGTTGATTTTCGCTTATCTGGCCTAGCCAATCTGTTTGCCAAACAAAACAAAGAATCGGGTGGGTATAGCTTTGCTCTGGGTGCAGACAATCAAATTATTAGTTTTCCAAGTATCCGGCCTGCAAAATTAGACATGAAATTACTCGCTGATGTGACTAAACAAGACAATAGCTTGAGTCCCTTGCTGGAGGCGATTCGACAAGGACAAAAAATCACCGCCTTGCCCGATGGCGTAGTAGCAGATGACGAGAGTGTTTTAGCTTTAGTCAACCTGCCCGAAGAAAACATGAAAATAGGTCTGGTGTTGCCGCATGCGGTTTTTCAAGGGCCAATAACAAAGCTCAGCATCAGCTTGCATTCCACCCTGCTCCCGCTGATTGTGTTGTTTGCCATTGTATTAGTGTTTTATGCCCGCAAGGTCATGGAGTGGGTAAACGAAACCAGTCGGCAAATTCACATGCTGATCAGCGGTGGCTCCTCTGCCAGTCTAAAAATTGATGCATTAGACGAAATTGGCTTACTGAAACAAGCGGTCAATCAATATGGTGAGCACTTAAACGGCATCTTACACAAAATTGCTGCTGAGGCCGCCGAATCCAAACAACGTGCGCAAGAACTAAGCAAACTAGCCAAATTGCTCAAAGATCGCGCTGAGTCGCAGTTAGGGGAAAACAATACCCTCGCCGCAGCCATTTACGAACTTTCAAGCAGTGCATCAGAAGTGGCTAATAATACGCGTTCAACCTCAGAAACAGTGGAAGAGTCACAGAAGTTAGTCAGTAAACGCATGCAAGATGTCGCGTCCAATAATGAAGCCAGTAAGGCTTTATCGGATGTTCTGCAACAAACCGCCGATATCATTAAACACTTGTCTGATGATACCCAGCAGATGGGCGAGGTCTTAGGGGTGATCAAAGGTATCTCCGAGCAAACCAATTTACTCGCCCTCAATGCTGCGATAGAAGCAGCGCGGGCAGGTGAACAAGGACGCGGCTTTGCGGTGGTAGCCGACGAGGTACGCACTCTCGCTGGCCGTTCACAAAGCTCAGCCAGTCAGATAGAAACGATGATTGCGCAATTACAAGATTCGGCAAAACGCGGTGTCGACATTATTGTCAGTTCACAATCCTTATCTGAGCAATCAGTAGAGCGTTCGAACAAAGTCATCGCAGGCTTCAAAGATATTGTGGATGCCTTCAGTGGGATCAGTCAACGCACCTCACAGATTGCCAGCGCGGCAGGCGAACAAGCGCAAGTGGCAGGCGAGATAAGTCGGTTGGCCGAAGGCATTCGCAGCAGCAATGAGCAAAACTCCCATGATGCAACGGCCCTGAACGAGCTCAGCCAATCGTCGTCACAACTGTCACATCGCCTTTACGATTTAAGTCATCCTTAAACCAGACTAAGTGGCGTCAACAAAACCCAGTTGGCGCCACGCTTCATAAACAAACACACTGACCGCATTCGACAGGTTCATACTTCGACTGTTGGCCACCATGGGAATACGTAAACGCTGTTCGGCTGGCAATGACTCAATAATGTCCATGGGCAGCCCACGGGTTTCTGGGCCAAATAAGAGGGCATCCCCTGGAGTAAATTTAGCATCAGTAAAATACGCTTTGCCTTTGGTCGTGCAGGCAAATACACGTTTTGGCGAGCGTTGCTCGATGTAGTTGGCAAGACTAGGATAGCGTTGTACTTGGGCAAATTCGTGATAATCCAACCCTGCACGGCGTACTTTTTTATCATCCCAATCAAAGCCAAGTGGTTCGATTAAATGTAAAGCAAAGCCCGTATTGGCGCATAAACGGATGATGTTACCCGTGTTAGGTGGGATTTCTGGTTGGTACAACACAATATCAAGCATGCATTCAGGCTCTCACTCCATAAACAAAGCCTATGGTATCAAGGTTTAGTGACGTCGATCCACCATGTTAAATGACCAATAAATAAGGCAATTATTTGGCAAAAAAATCCAAGATGGCTGCTAAGGTGGGCTGGCGGTATTCATCAGCTTCCATGAGTAATTCATGGCGAGCGCCAGGTATGATCTGCAATTGACACCCTGGAAACATGCTTGCCACTCTGCTTTGTCGAGCATTATCCACCACAGCATCGGCCCCGGCTTGCAGGATTAAACTGGGCAGTGGAAATAGCGGTGCACTTTGCTCAATGCGGTTCATCGCCACGGCAGCAGCGTGTAACCAGTGAGCCGTGACACCACCTAATTGTGCTTGTGGATGGTGTTTGTATTCGTCACGAAAAATTTGATAACGCACGGCACTGTGGGTGAGTCTATTATTGGCAAAAGCGTGCTCAACGTAGTCTCGCTGCCCGATAAAATAGCCATATTGCCGTCCGAATACACGTCCAAGGGCAAAATGTGATTTCACCAACAAATTGGCAAACCACGTAGGTAAGGCCGGACGAATACCAAACATTGGCGCAGAAAACGCCACTTTTTTAAACGCTTGTGGATAAGCAAGGCAGTACAGGACTGCAATGGCACAGCCCATGGAATGCCCAAGTAACAGCGGTTGTTGTTGACAATGAGGCCGCACCACTTGCTGCATAAAGTCATGTAAATCCCTGACATAATCATCGAAATCATCCACATAACCCATGTGCGGGTTATCGGTCATGCGCCCTGAAAATCCTTGACCACGATGATCATGAATGAACACCGAATAGCCCTGCTGGTAAATATCGAAGATCACTTCTTTATATTTGATATAGGCTTCAATGCGCCCCGCAGAAATCACCACCGTGCCTTTATTTTCAGGGTTGATTGCATAGGCATAGGCGATTTCTAGCGCGTCTTTACTCTGAAGCTTGCCTTGCTCCACTGATTGTTGCCAAAACTGGGCAATGTGTGTGCTGTATGCCTGTGGGAGTTGTGCTTCTGTAAACATGATTATCTCAAATGCGCGGGTACTGCGAAAATTTACCAAACTGCCGCGAGGTACGTCACTCGGGTTTGCGATTTTTTTTACGATGGTTGGCTTCAATTGCTCTAAGTATGTCTCGCCAACTAATTATGCCCACCGGCCTTTTTTGTTCATTTACAATAGGAATACACGAGATGCTGTATTGATTGAAAATGGCAATGGCGTCGTAAACATCGGCAGTGGGCAATAAGGTGATGGGTTTACGTGTCATAATTTGATGTACTCGTTTATTTAAGGTCACCGTGTCATGCACCGTTTCTTGGGGCGTGCCAATGTGCGGTGAGATTGCCTTGAGTAAATCCCGATCAGAAATGACGCCATATAACACGTCTTTTTCAACCACCAACAAATGGTGAAACTTAGCCCGCTCAAAAATATTTTTGACGACCTTGAGTGTGTCGTCTAATTCAACGGTAACAATGGGTTTAATCATCAATTGGCTAATCAACATTCTCAACCTCCCGACTTGAGATCTGCATATAGACCTACATTTTTAGATCAGATTATCATTAATAACAATCACTTAGTTTGCAACTACTGGCGACTCGCTGTGAGTGTTACGTCAAGGGCAAGGTGATCTGAACCACTAAACCACCACTTGCTTGATTGTGAGCACGAATACTGCCTTGGTGTTTGAGTATGGCTTGATGGGCAATCGCAAGCCCTAAACCCACGCCGCCTGAATGCCGTTCTCGTGCGCTTGATTCACGATAAAAGGCATCAAAAATACGGTTAAGATCCTGACTGGCGATCCCCGGGCCATCGTCGCTGATTTCAAGCAAAATACACTGCTCATCTTGCTTTGCTGTGAGCACTACATGCTGTTTGGCGTAGGTAATGGCATTGCGCAATATATTCTCCACCGCGCTCGCCAACATCTGCTCATCACCCTTAAATTTTATCGACTCACTTATCTGTGCGCTAACCTGCTTATGTTGCCCCTGAGCTTCAAATTGCGCATCACTCACTATGGAGGCTAACAATCCAGACAGATCCAGCCATTCTCGCTGCGCTTTGACTTCTGGACTATCCCATCTCGACAACAACAATACACGACCGATTAAGATTTCCATTTGTATGGCCTCTTTTTCAATACGTTCCAGCGAAGCACGAGTATGTGAATCATCTACATGATCGATCTGTTGTTGCATAATGCCAATGGATAATTGTAAACGCGTCAAAGGTGAGCGGAGTTCATGGGAAATATCGGCTAATAAACGTTTTTGCTTGGCTAATAGACTTTCAACCTGCTCTGACATGTGATTGAAATCTCGTCCTAACTGGCCGATTTCATCGTGGCGTTCACTGGCACTGCCCACTCGGCTACCTAGCTCGCCACGCGCCATTTTTTGTGAAGCAAGTTGTAGTTGGCGAATGGGATTTAACAATGAGCGCGCAAACAAAAAACACAGAAGGCCACTGATCGTCACCGCGAGGAGCAATAAAACACCGGGATGTTGTCGGCGCATATCCCCGAGGGGACCTGGTTTACCTAACCTGCCAATAAACAGTAAATAATTTTTTTTGTCCATCTGGATCAGACCAGGACCCATGAACTGACCAAAACTCGTGTCTAGGGCCAAAGGCGGGGTTTCTGCACTGATGCTGATAAAGGGCTCATCACTTGGCCGCAAGTGACGCGGTAAACCAGAGAGCAAGGTTTTATTGTCTGGATCAACCAATATCAATGCCAATTGAAAGCGTCGACCTAACTGCTGCAAGATGGGTTCTAGGTCAACCATTCCTTGACGGCGATCGATAAAGGTTTGTAAACGTTCCGTATAACGTTCCACATCTCGCACTTGTTCTTTGCGAATAGGTGCAAAACGCACCTCGTCGCGCAATTGATTGGTGAACCACACAGAGGCGCCAATAATTGAAAGCGTTGCCAACCAGAACCACAAAAATAGCTTGATGGACAAGTGGTTGGCTGGGTTTAGCTTACTCATTACACTCACGATGCCACCAAATATATGTAGCCAGCACCACGATGCGTTTTAATTTTTTCAGCCGGATTATGTTGGCCGAGCTTTTTACGTAAATTGCTCACATGCATATCAATACTGCGATCAAAGGCCGCTAACTTGCGCCCAAGTACCTTTTCACTCAAGTCGTGTTTGCTGACTAAATTGCCATGATTGAGCATCAACAAATGTAAAATGGCGTATTCGGTTGCGGTGAGTTCAACTAGTTGACCTGCACATTTAACTTGCATGGTCGCCGGTGACAACACCACATCATCTAAATTAAGCACTTGCTGCACACTGTTACTGGGTAACATCTCCATGCGCCGCACAATGGCTTTAATGCGGGCGCTCAATTCTCGGTGATTAAAGGGTTTAGCCAGGTAATCATCAGCCCCTAGCTCCAAACCGAGCACCTTATCAAAGTCATCGCCTCGCGCGGTTAACATCAACACTGGGGTTAAGTGACTTTGCCGTAATTTTTTTAGTACTTCAAAACCGTCTAACTTAGGCAGCATTACATCCAAAATAATCAAATCGTATTTTTTGTGACTGATGGCAAGGGCTAAGCCCACTTCGCCATCATGGGCAACATCTAAGAGATAACCTTGGGGCGGTAAATATTGACTCAGTAGGGTGGTGAACTCTACATCATCGTCCACCAATAATAATTGTTTTTGGATCATAGGATACACTTCATTACTTATGCGACCCGCAGTATAACCTCGACATAAATCAGACGCTTGTTGTCTTTACACAAGCTTTACATCGCCTTTGCGTTTCTTTGCATGCAATCCGCTAGAATTCATTCCACAGTTTGATTTTAACCGTCATACGTCAGCCCATTAGGCTTCGGCTTAATAAGCAGCGTACTATAACGCTCAATGAGCATTCAATGTGAGAGGAACAAAACATGAAAAAATTTACACCTATTTTAACAGCTTTGAGCTTTGGCTTGGCACTGGCCTTCAGCCCCCTAACCCAAGCTAAAGCCCATGAGGGCGATAGACAAGGCCCCATAAAACATATGCTCGCGCAGCTTGATCTGACTCAAGCACAACGCCAAGATATCCGCGAAGTGCTCAAACAAGGATTTGAAGATGGCAGCGTTAACGGTGATGACAGACAGGAGATGTTTGCTCAATTAATGCCGCTAATCCATAGCCAAAGTTGGGATGAGCAAGCCGTGTTAAGCGTGCTCAACGAAAATCAACAACTTATGGCCGATATGGGGCTAAAAAAAGCCACGGCGATGCATCAGATTTGGTTAGTGTTGAGCCCCGAGCAACAGGCCAAGTTTGCTGAGCTAGCAGATGAAAGACCGGGTCCCAAAGGCAAAAACAAAGAAGATAAAAAACAGGGAGAGCGAGGCAGAGGTTTTGAGCATGGGCCAGCAGATGGGCGTATTTTTAAAGGCTTAGATTTGACTGATGAACAACAAGCCAAGGTCAAGTCCATCCTTAGCGAAACAAAAGCAGATGCCAAAGCCACTCGTGGTGAGGATGACAGTTTTAGACAAGCAGAGCGTAAACTGATTGCCAGCCATGACTTCAGCGCCAGTGCCTATCAAGCCCTACAAGCCAGTTATCAAAATCAACGTTTGCAACAAGGTTTATTGATGGCCAAAAGTCGCCATGACATGTGGAATGTATTAAGCCCTGAACAACAAGCCCAAGCTTTGGAAAAAATGGGCGAACATAAAAGACGCGGCTGAAGGCGTACTTGATTTAGGAACATAAACACAGCGCTAACAAGCGCTGTGTTTTTTTGAGATATCGCTTGGCGATAGAACATGCGCTTCGCGTACCGCAATCCCGCGTGGCGTCCGCATTGCGGATATGACACCTCATCCCTGACGTACCAGCGCTTCTTCTCAACAGCCAGAAGAAGTGACCAATAAGAGCCACCCCCTCTAAAACGTTCTGATCCTGAGTAGCTTGAATTAACTAACCTGAGATCGGTTTAAGCAGCCACCATCGCATTTCTCTCAACGTCGCTAATGTAAGGGATGGCTTATTTTTCTTGAGGCAATATGCCACTAAGCCAGCCATTAGATTGAGCATAAAACCGTTCATACTACGATGTCTTGAGTGTTCGATAAACGAAATATTCTTTAATTGGTCGT
>Ga0100391_1001337_pt1 | contig 27558 bp, 24 predicted proteins | sample CryGeymeta201515_FD_81541 | JGI IMG/M metagenome (GOLD analysis project Ga0100391, IMG submission 81541) | Groundwater microbial communities from Crystal Geyser aquifers in Utah, USA - Crystal Geyser metaG 2015-15 | ecosystem: Environmental > Aquatic > Deep subsurface > Groundwater | place: USA... | reverse complement strand
GCTCCTAGAACGAATCCTCCCATGTCTTTTATTCTTTTATCAGTAACAGCTCTCTCGTATAAACTAACAGCGTTAGCGCACGTGTAGAGGCTTCCTGCTTTAAGCGCAGCATCAGCACACTGCTTATAAATGCACGCTCTCAATCCAACCTCATTTACCTCATTATTTCCACTTGGTTGCCCAATACCACCATAAACACCCAAAACGGGATCTATTGTTGCTAGCGAATCGTTGCACAGCATTATTTCTCGATTCTTCAAGACGTCTTCTGATAAAAATTTAGCAACCTCACCATAAGAATCTGGATAAAGTAGTTGCCTGTTAACCTCGTAAGAAAGGCATCTAGCAGACATAAAGTGGTAAGCCTGCATCTCAGTAACCGTCATTGAATCTTTAGGGAAAGACCACTGATAAAAACTCGAACACGCACCTTCCCAATAAGTATCATCAAACGTTGGTTGAGCGCCTTTAGTCCAATAAACCATCTCACCCAAATCTCTACCTAACGTGTGCTCCCTTCTTTTCATCATCACATCACTAAACCCACTAGAGAGCAAAAATATTTTATCAAGGAGCAACGGGAAAACGGTTGCTTGGGCATCAATAATTGCATTCTCAGATACATCAAAATCAGGGAATGTTCTCTTTATTTGTTTTACTGCCTTATCTGTCTCTTCATCAATACCAATAGTAACCTGAAGGTGGCAATCCCCTGACCCTGTACTACCCCAAACAGCATCCGAGTCTTTATCAACTTTCATGGATAATGTAAGACTTTCTTCTCCTACATTACTCAACCTCAAACAACTAAAAAAAGTATTTAGAGCAAGACCTGAATCATGTTTTGCATCACTTCTTGGCAATCTAACTGTTGTCATTGATTGGCGTTGACTATCTATTATTTCGGTAGTTGCGCGATTGCCAAATGCAGCGCTTTGACCATACAAATCAAAAACACCTACCTGAATGCCATTAAATCCGCCAACTACAGGGAATAAAACTAGACCGCTTAGTATCACAAACCGTAAAGAAAACTGCCTAAACTCCCCATCTTTCATGGGCATTACACCCTCTCTCTTCGTTAGCCAGCCAGTTTCGACAACGAAAACAGACAAACGAATAAAAAAATACCCAAGGTAAACAAAGGATATTATTTTGAACATCGACTGAATAAAGAAGGTGTACATCTGTGGATTAAAAGGTGCCGCCGCCATATTAAGAACCGCCTCATCTACTTCTTCAGCAACCCTTTGATGCTCTGGATCATTGAGGTAATAGATCAGCATTTCCCGACCAAAAAAAGCATAAACAAATCGAGTTCCAACATCATCCATGAAAACATTAACATCTTCTAATGAGTCTAAATTCTCATCTTGACTATTTTCTTGCGCATTGATACCTAAAGAAAAACAACTAAACAACACCAAAAAGATCAGAAACCTTTTCATTATCGACCTCCTTTCATGCCGTTAAGCTTATTTACAGCTTTATTGTATAATTCACGCTCTGGTGAAGGCTTTCCTTTTTTCCCATCGCCGCCCATTTTTTGAGCCGCTTCTTGAGCTTGGTCAAATAACACAGCTTTAATAACATCGTTAACTTTATCTTTAGTGTCTTTGTGTTCCATACCCAGCTTGCGTATTAATTCTCCGGTCAAATCTTCAACGACGTTAAATGACATTTTAAGACCAAAGAAGAAAACGAATGCCACCGTCATCCACGAAAATATCTCATGGATAAAACCAAATAAGCCTCCTCCTCCATCTGAGAGTCCCATATTGACAAGGCCAACTGTATTGGCAATGAAATAACTTACCGCGTAGAAAAAGTACCACGCAAAAATTAACGATACATACTGCAAGGGTAATCTGAAAAGAATTTGTCCCCCGTAATGGATGGCCGATTTAACAATGTCTTTTTGTTTTTCGTTATATCTAATCAGGTAGATTGAAAATATAAAAACAGCAAACGACGTCATGAACACAATCAATATCCACGCGATAAAACCAAAGTAAACAAACAGGAATGGGATCAGTGGCATTAAATAAGCTAATGCTGCTCCTAACACCCACATCATCATTACCAAAACCAATGTAGAATCAACAATCTGACTGCTAAAATTAATCAACATCTCACCCACTACCATAGAAGCTGCGGCTCCGTAGAACATTGATTGGACTTTTTTAAGTGCACTTTTCGGGGTTTCTCCAACGAGACCTTTTGTAATCTCGTCTGTTTTCCCCATAAGCATAGTGGCCACCTTACCTAATGCGACTGCTGCAATATACGAGTTAGCGGCATTTACCACGGAATGACCAAATTGATTTAATTGGATAAACGGGTCTTTTGTTGGGAATGGGCATACAGACACATCATTCATACACCCCTCTTTAACACCTGGTTGATACAGTTTTAGCTCCGACATACCAAAACTTTTAAAGTCAGTAGAAAACGACCAAATATCTCCCAATGAACGCATGATACTAGTGACAAAATTTGAGTCATAGACCTCATCAAATTGAATGGACATTTTTGATTGGATGAAATTTGCTCGACTGACTAATGGATCAACCGATTTAAACTGATTATCCAGATAATCTAAAACCTTCCGTCCATCATCAAAGTATGGATAAGCTAAGCCTTCATCCCTATCACTATAATAAAGCTCATTGCTGAGAAATTGTTTATCAGCAGTTATTACCGATGTCGTGTAATTATTTGTGATGTATTTTATCTGCTCTCTTACTGTTTGATATTCATCGTTCATCAAATAGGCATAATTGGCCATTGACAAGAACCCTTCTTGCCTCATGGTTACCCATATATTTTCACCTCTAATAACGTTAGAATCTTCAATGAAAGCTGACTCAATAGACTTCCTTATATTAGCTAGTTTCAAATAAGCCTTTTTCATTTCATCGTCATACTTTAAAACCAATTCATTATAATGTTTAATCAGGAACTCACGTTTAGCGTCTTCATCTTCCCCATCAAGCTCAGGGAATAAGCCAAGCACTTTGTTATTATCCCAGTCAATACATCTAAAACTCATAGCACTTTCAGGTGTCGCATCTTCTGTAGACACCATAAAAACGATACCTTTAGTGGAGTCAGCTAAGTTAAAGTCACTGAGTGTACAATTCGCCTCTTCAATAATTTTAGCTAACGGGATCACCGCTTGCATATGATGCGTTAACGCTGAAATTTCACTTTTATTATCCATCACCTCACCGATCGAAGACCCTTGCACAGAAGAAACCCTGCCAAACATCAAGCTATTCATAACAGCACGATAGTAAAACGCAGCAAACTGCCTCAGTGCGCTACTATTTTTTGCATAGAGAATATCTCTTTTATCCTCAATATCTTTTTGGTCACGCATTTGTTGGTTAAATTCATCTACGCTCATGACGTTAAGTTCAATATTTCTGTTTAACTCAGCTTCGCTCCACCCACCCATTTCTGAGTCTATTTTTTGCATTATCTCAGTCCATCCAGACCTTGCCACCGTTGCAATGTCTGAAGGGGTGGCATCGAGAGAAATGGACTGATTCACTTCCATCAGCACCTCTTGCAAGAACTCCCCGCCTACAATTGATGTAAAAGGGCTTTGCTCCCAATTTGCATCTAAAAACTCGATACTTCCACACTTAAAATATTTGTTTTGGTAGTGCTCAATTGCACACGAAGGGTTGTTGCTTGGCGTGAGTTCGAAGTCAACGAGACCATGAGAAACTATATTCTTAAGGTTATTGCTTATCCCTTCACCATCTTGCTGCCTCAATGAAATAAACGACGGATAAGTAGAATCAGAAGCTTCCTGACTCCACTCTGCACGCCCATCTTTAATATCAACCTTATCAGGTGAACCATAAAAACATTGTCTAAACCCTTCTATTTGAGACGGTGTTATTTGGCCTGTAACTTCCCTTAATAGGTAATCGGCACTTTGTTTTCTACATAGCTCAATCATGACTAATTGTTCGTAGAATTTTCTAGCTAAATGGTTGTGTCGATCTTCTTTAAATGTGGTGTACGCAAGCTGTTCTTCCGTTGTTTCAACCACCCCATCTGCTTGCGCTGTAAGTGTTGCATCCCACTGCATTTCAATTCTTTCTTGCTGCGCAGAAATAAAAGTACTGTGTATAAAGTTAGCCATACCTAATGACATAACGGACAGTGTAAAGACGATAATTTGCCCCATAAAGAAGTTCTTGTATGGCACGAGCAAGAACCCACTTGTCATGACACCCCCAACCATTTTATGAGGTTTATAACGACCACCTTGGGTTAAATCTCCATCTTTTATATACCTAGAAATTAAGTCAAAAAGATAAAAAGCAGAATAAATAACGATTAACCATTTGGCCAAGTCAAAAAACAATGCATACAAAAGCTCAAATACGCTGTCTGCCCGACTGTAACCGGAATGCAACATTTTCTGTTGAAGCGCTTCATCGGTCATTTCATCAAGCGATGCTATTTCGGCGACTTCTTTGTATACATTAGGAAAAAGACTATATAAAACGCCAAAAGCTCTGTCATTTTTGCAAATGGTTGAGTCATAAGGCGTGACATTACCATCGACATGGCCACAACCATCGATCTCTTGAGATAATACGGTTCCAGACAGCGATAAAAATAATAATACTATTAAAAATCTCACTTCCATCTCCATGTCTCAGTTAGCTGAGATAAGACCTCATTGATTCGAGATGGATTTCTGTGAATATTGGCGGTAACTATTTTAGAGCATAAAGCATGCTCACTATCGATCGCTTTTTCAACACCGTTTGAAAATGACGGATTATTTCTGTAATCCATCATAAACCTAAGCACTCGCCAATTATTGGTTTCAATGCTATAACCGAGAATATCAAAGCCGAGATGTTGGTTAACCATCTCAATAAAATTAGGGTGTGTTTGCGCCCACTCTCCTAGACGAAGAATGTTGCCTTTTTTTACATCTTCACAAATTAGCTTTGCAACACCAATCTCAACACTCACGGCAAATCCTTTTGCTTTTATTATCCTTAATTTATCACACTTGCTTTAAGAACTGACGCATCTGCTGGACTAATAATGTTTTTCTTTGGTGAGAAACACTCGAATTTGCTGTCTTATCAAGGACACCCTTAGGTCCAATGACAGTGCAATGCTTTTGGCACCTTGTGATAAGTGTATTTAACCAGAACCTATCCATTAAGGCATAGTAGTGGTCGGGGATCATTATTATGATGTGCGAGTACTCTGAACCTTGACTTTTATGACCTGATATCGCGTAGGCAAGTGCCAGTTGGTAGGCATCTCGCTTACCATACTCGATGTCCTTTCCATTCATATCAATAACCATGTATGGCTCTTCTTCATCAGCATCTTCGTCTATTTTCTTTATAACGCCGACATCCCCATTAAAGGAATTTAGGTCATAATTGTTTTGCGTCTGAATTACCTTGTCACCCACTAACAACCTTTGCTCAGCCCCTGGCATAAACGCGTTCTTCACTATCCTATTCAGCGACGTAACACCCAAGTCATCATCATTAACCGGAGAGAACACTTGTACATCATGATAGCTGAGTCCTTTAGACTTCATTTTCTTTATTAAGTTAATGAGAGCCTGCTCACTTTGGGTATTACTTTTAGTGTTAATGTAAAGCCACTCTTCATCATTAGCAGGTGGATTGAAATGACCAGACAGTACTTTTAGCGCCATCATCAAAGGGGTGGGTATAGAACCATCTTTTTTGGTTATTCTTAACACTTGGGTCAATTTATAAACCGGAATTGTTTTACTATCAATAAGATTCATGAAAACAGCTCCCATATTTACACTTGGAAGCTGATCTGGGTCACCTATAAGAACCACGCGACAGTTATAAGGTAACGCCCTTAACACCGAACGCATCAATGGAGTATCCAACATCGACGTTTCATCGACCAAAAGAACATCGCAAGTCAGGGGGTTTGTATCATCAAATTTAAATTCATCCGATTCGTAACTTGCACCTAGTGTGCGATGGATCGTATCGCAATGCCGCCCAGTCACTTCTCTCAATCGCTGGGACGCCTTCCCCGTTGGACTGCATGTAAGGACTACCGCATTTTGATCTTCAAGCAAGTCGAGCATTGTCCGCAAAAGAGTTGTTTTCCCCGTCCCAGGCTTCCCCCGAATGATTGAAACTTTGTGCTTAAACGGAGCCTCCACAGCGACTCTTTGTTGAGCTTTTAATTTCTCCAAACGAGGGTCTGTGGGGTCAAACACCAACTGCTTTGTAGCTGGAGTGTCAACAAGGTAAGCAAGTCTTGTCGCAATCTCCTTCTCACATTGATACAGCCATTTCATTTGATAAACTGGCGTATTTCCTAACATAAAGCTCCAAAGCCTTTTTTTCTGGAGTAACCAGTTTATTTGCGTTTGGATAACATATTTATCAAGACCAGTGTATTTAAGAACACTATCCATTAGTTGTGCTTGGCTTGTAATGGTATGGCCTTTACCATGATTGGTTTTCATGTAGTAGTTAATAACTTCTCTTATCCTAAATTCTGAATCTTTAGGATAAGCTTTGCGCATGATTATTCGGTCGAACCTTACAAAAGGCATCTTAGACATTCCGCGATAGACAGCATACGGATTTTGCTCGATAACGTTTAGGGTGTTTTTTGGAAATGCAGTAACAATTTGAAGCGCCTCAGTAAAGCTAAATTGATATTCTGAGATCAATGTGAATATTTTTTCTTGCTGAGGCTTAGTCTCCTTGTAGGAATCTCTAATTTGAATAAACTTTCTAGGTCCCACACCGTCAATTAAATTAAGAACATTAATATCCGCATCTAAATGATCAAGCGCTTTTGAACCAAATTTTTCAACAAGACTTTTTCCAATTTTTTTAGATAACCCTTTGAAAAGTCCCGATGTAAGAAAAAGAAATACACCATCTTCAGTGTTTGGAGGAGACACCTTGTATGACAACGCCTCAAATTGCTCAGATCCACCATGAGGACTAGGAACCCACTTGCCTGAAAGCTCCAAATGATAACCTTCAAGTTGAGCACCAAGTTTACCTTTAGAAATGAAACGATCGCCATGTTGAGTTTTCAACTCAATTACAGCCCAATCACTCAGTTCATTGTGGTACTTTACTTTTTTGACGGTACCAAAGACGGTTGCCAAGTTGATTCCTTAACTTGCTAGCCCCTAAGTGCGGTTCTCCAATTATCATTTTGACTTGATAGGTATTGGAAAAAGTCTAGATGTGACTCCGACAAGAACTTAGGTACGGCAGATATTGTTTTATTGCCTTTATTATAAACAAGATCAGAAATAGTGCAACAAAATAAGGCAGTATCCAGCGTAGAAATGCCACCTAGACAGACTAACCCATCTTGTAATTTAGATAGTCTTTCTTGTTCTATTAGCGACTTAAAGCTTTTGCTTAACACTGGCACAAAAACTAAATTCAAAGTCCGCCCCTTACAAATCAACCTAGCTGCATCCTCAATGTTCACTCCAAGCTCCAAAGTGCCCCCTTCGGCTCCTAAAAGCAAGGCCTCCACGATTACTGTTGGTAAAGTTCCTACGACGGAATCTGCTGGTGATGCGGCTATGTAGGCTACACCATAAATACCATTGGACTTCCCTCTACCCAAATTAACTTCTGCACTAATTTGCATACTGAGTATTGCTTTAACTGCTGGTGGAACACTGCCATCTAGTTTTACATTTATATTTTCCACGTCTTTTAATCCTTTTACGCGTCTTCTGTGTTTTTGCATGTCGGAAAGTTACTGCAACCATAAAATATTTTAGAGTCACTAGACCTAACTTTATGGAAAAGCATACCACCAGTACATTTTGGACAAATTTTAGCTGTTTTCCAACTGTCTTTTTTGAGTCTAAAAGGAGCTTCAATACTGTCAATAACTGGAAGCAGGGCTTTGTTAATTGCTGCATTAATTTCAGCTTCCTTACCTTTACCGGCCACTTTCTTAGCAAGACGAATTCTTTCAACAGTTCGTTTGTCCAACGTAATCGAAATCTGCGCTGTGAGCTGTTTATTTGCCATTTGTCATCTCCATAACAGAATTAAAAAACATCTCACTTTGATAATTTTCGACAGCTTCTGCCATGCGTTTGAAATAGTTTCGGTTAGCAGGCACAGCAATATAAGCTTTACTTTCCTGTAACTCGTCGCCGAACATTTTTTCGTTCTTGGATATTAAGGGCTGTATAAAAACACCAGTTCCTAAATGAATTTTGAAACGCAATCCTCTAGTAACTACCATTCCTCTAAAACGACTACCATAGCGACCGCGTGAAGCACTTTCAAAGGCCTCACCAAGAGAATTCTGGTGAAATATAAAGTCATTGACTATAAATGGTGTACTTTCAAATGCCACATCAATAGACAGATCATCATAACAATCGAAAAGCGCATTTTTAAACGCCGTCAACAAACGCGTACAGGAAGGTATAAGGATATAGTCAAGCGTAGGGTTTCCATTACGAACGCCATGGATAAACAAGCCTTCTTTTTTGCCTATCAACATTAACCCTTCATTCTCATAATAAAAACGATGCCCCTCAGACATTGCTCTTTTATTACCGAAACCAATTTTATTTTGGGTTAAAATAGGTGACGCTTTATGTTCCAATAGCGTTTTCTTTCTTGTTACTGCATCCATGCAATTTAATCCTTTATAATTTCATTCTGAGAAAAGATCTCGTGTCCTCCGAAGTGAGAGGTGAGATCCTTTCACTGGGAGTAACTACTTTCGCCTTTAACGTTGGCTCATCAAACATAGCATATGCACCAGGATTTATCGGCTTTAACACCACTCCTTGAGCTGCTAAATTCTGGCGCTCTGCTTTTTTAGCAAGCTTTTCTTCTTGTATCTTAGCATACGCTTCACGACCCACCTCATCCATTGAGCAAGCCCCCATACAAATCCCATCATTGTATTTACCGCAAAATCCACCGCATCCCATGGCGCTCTCCTTAATTCCCTTTATGTAAGTATTTTATCACGAACAACACTTTTTCTGATGCAACAAAAAAAAGGCATCACTGTTGGGTGATGCCTCGGATGTTCATTTGCGCAAGATTTATGTAATATGCTTCAACACATTCAAATTGATAATAACACAACACCCGTGCTAGTCAACAATATTACATAACAAAAAATATATTAATTCTTGTTAATGAGGTACGCTCTCACAAAATATGCGTATTCGAGCGATTCATTTTTACCAGCCAATATATCAAATTCAATTTCCCCATTATTTGTGACAACTGCATGAAGCGGATAAAACTCTCCAGTAACTTTACATTTTAATCTGAAAATTGAAATGCATCGCGCAACGACTGGCCGGTCTGTTTCAGTAAATGAATAACCTTGACTCTTTACCCAACTTTCAAACGCAAACTTCCACGTTTTTTTTGGAAAAAGATGAAAATTTGGTATTAGTTCAACATCGATATTAATTAGTTTTGAAAGTGAATTCTTAAGACAATCCCCGCCCCTTAGTTCAACACGAACGCCATTTTCAAGCTTCACATCAATCGACAATTTTATGCTCCAACAAACAATATAAACGCCTTGACTCAAACAAGGCGTTTGTGTAAAATGTGCTTATAAATCAATAACTTACATTTCGAAAAAAGGGAATATCATCATCGAAATCAAAGTCTGGTTCATCACTTGGACGTGCTGGAGGCTGGTTATTTCCGCCGTTATTTCCGCCGTTATTTCCGCCGTTATTTCCGCCGTTATTTCCGCCGTTATTTTGCTTTGGAGCGCCACCTTTCGCAGCACCTTGGTTCGGGTTATTTCCTTGAGCAGGAGAGCGGGTTTGGCCTCCTTGATTGCCATCACGTGAACCACCGCCAAGCATTTGCATCTGATCGACAATAATTTCAGTTGTATACCGGTCTTGACCTTGCTGATCCTGCCATTTACGCGTCTGAAGCTTGCCTTCTACATAAATCTGAGATCCTTTGCGCAGGTATTCGCCGGCTATTTCTGCCAACTTGCGATATATTGTAAGACGATGCCATTCGGTACGCTCTTGCAATTGACCAGACTGATCCTTCCAACTTTCACTTGTCGCTAACGACAAATTTGCGACTGCATTTCCGTTCGGCATATATCTAATTTCTGGATCTTGACCCAAATTTCCGACTAAAATGACTTTGTTAACTCCCTTGGTGGCCATAATTTATTACCCTCTGCTCTTTTTGAGCTGTCTGCGCCAAAACGTTAATTCGGCGACTTTATTGTTAATAATTTAAATTAAATATCATGTTTGTGATGATGCTTAAATCTTATCACAAAGAAGATGCAATGTCATTTGTTATACTATATTAATGCAATTTGTTAATATGATAACGGACGTAGCTGATCATTTCGAAAATTGTTACGTCGTTCTCAGTAAACATAGCGCTATGTTCATTCAATGGCTTTTGAAACAACCTCCCAGCAGCATAAAAAATTGTCGAGACTGCCATGTCGAATGTAGGCTCAGACCAGTTTTCAATATTATTCAATCCGACTGTTTTATACTTTCTTTTAGCTACAATATCAGCGTAGTGATACGATAATGCTGTTAACAGGCCAAGAATATGATAAAACGATAAATATCCATACTTATCAATATCATCTGCTATAAACTCCACCAGCTCGTAAAACTCATTGTCAAAAAGTGGCTGATAACGCTTGTCTGTTGAATCCGGCCTAGTACACAATTTATCTTTATTGGCTAGAAGCACAATAATACTCAGCAGGGTATATTTTCTCGCGACGTCGCAAGCTGGATGGTAATCATGTTCTATATCTTGGCCAACAGTATTCAATTTTTTGTGGATCATGTCACTTAGATGTGACAAAGTGAGCCCCTTCCGCATTACTATCTCCTTATAGCGCGAGCAGTTACTTAGGTATTCTAACACCACGACGCACTTTACATAACCAGTTAAAAGAATTAATCTGCATTCTGTGTGTAATAAGACGTAAGTGTTTATGCGAAAAATGGCAACAGATGATACTGGTTTTGATGATTTAGACGAATCACTAATCCAAAAGGAAGACTTTTGTGCACCAGGCACCTTTTGGGTTATTAGAGAGCCAGTTCATGGTGAAGCTGTTAATGGCATTATCAGTATGGACTCAGAGGGTAACAAAGACTTCTCAGTGTGCGGCGAGGTTTATTGCGCAAATTGCGAGAAATGGTCTGATCACACTAACACTCAAAAAGCAAAGTCATGCCCTCACTGCTTCGCTCCTTTCAAGGCAAAAGATTGGTTTCCCGAAAAGGACTATTGCGTCGAAGTCAACGGAGTATGCCTACCTGAAATAAAACCCTTTCAGGAAGCTGTTGACTTTGCTCAGACCAAGCGTGGTGTCGATAAAGTTGTCATCGTTTCAGCAGTATATTCAAAACCTAGTTGACAGCGTTAAACCCTTTCTCCACGGCCTGAATAATCATCCCCAAATTCTTGTAAAAGTCGTTAAATTGCAAGTCTACAGCAATAGTATAGCTATCACCTATTCTCAGTGCGCCATATATTGGACTGGTCGTATAATTAAAGAACATAGCCTGATGTGTTCTTCCCATCGTATCTTTAAATGTAATACGGACGTGGGTTTTATTCGAACCAACAAGCGTAAAGTTAGCCACTCTTACATTTAGACCAAAGCAAGGAGACTCGAACTTTTGTCCGAATGGGTCAAGCGAATTGATCTCTGACAATATCTCAAGCCCATTTAACCAGCGTAAATCCTCTCCTTGCAAGATGTGGTCGATTTTTACTTGCGGATAAAAGAAGTCACTCCCATACCCTTTTTCAGCGGCTTGCTTTTTGACTAACTTATCAAATAGCTTAGAAAACACTTCCAACTTTTTCTGCTTAACTTTAGCACCAAGTGCCATAGGGTGGCCACCAAATTTAAAAGCAAAACTCTGCTGTATTTCATACAACACGCTATCTATTGCAATTCCATCAATACTTCTACCAGAGCCTGACAGTAAGCGCTCTGGTGACTCTTCATCTTTTAAATTGTTTGGACTAAATACGATCGTAGGACAATTAAATCTTTCTTTAATTCGTGAAGCAACGATGCCATGGATACCATGACTTCCGTTTGGCAGAAACACAACTAAGCCGCGACGATCTTCCTCATAATACTGGTGCGAAGCCTGCTTAAGCGCATCATTCAACATTATTTTCTCTTCGTCTTTACGGTCATTATTTCTCTTTGTTAGTTTTTCCCAATTAGCTCGCGCTTCTTCAACTGTTTTTGACAACAGAAAGTTAATTGATGTCGAGCCATCACCTCCCGTTCTTGAATCTGCATTAATTCGGGGGGCTAAAGAAAATCCAATATCAGTCGTTGTAATTAATGCCCCTGGCGTTTTTAGGTTTTCTCTAATAACTTGAAGCGCAGGTAAAACGCCGTGATTTATATCATGCTTACCTTTTCGAATAATAAACCGGTTGATCTCACTCTTTAGTGATACACAATCTGCAATTGTGGCCATACAAGCATAGGTTAATAATGGCGTGATCGGCGGAACTTCTGAACCAATGTTCAACAACTTTCTTTTTTCGTTCAAAGCTTCTCTAGTCATTACCATCATGAAGAGTGCAACTACACATCCACAAATGGTTTTATCAGGAAACTGGCATTCTTTGCGCTGTGGGTTAACAAATGCATACGCATCCTTACACGCCAGATTTTCTTGGATGTGGTGGTGATCACTAACGATAACACTTGCGCCCTCAATGCCTTTCTTTTTCATGAAAGCTAGGTACTCACGAACTGTCTCATTATCATTCGAACCTTGGTCAGCCGTAATAAGTAATGTTGGCAAATTATCAGGGTCATGTTTTAACGCCGCTTTTAGCGCGTCTTTATTAAACCCATAACCAAATTCGAGACGGTTATTGACGTGAATACGCACTTTTTCTGGAGGGCAACCCATGAATTGAGTCAACGCCAAATAGAGAACAACACCCGAGCTGATACCGTCAACATCAAAATCGACACAAAGACCAATCGTCTCACCATCGATAATCGCTTGAGATATTCTGTCACTTGCTTTATCAATATCCTTCAATAGGTGGAGATTTAGACCACCAAGAGAAGGTTTAAACAATGCTTCAATATTGTCACCGGCACTTATTCTGTTCGCGCCAATAATAGACACGATATTAGACTTTCCCATTTCACGAAGCTTATGGAAAATTTTATCGTTTCTTTCTCTGACGCAAATGCGTGGTTTTGGCAACTTTACTGACAACTGGGTCACGTTCAAAAATCCTTTAACTTTCGTAAATATATGCTATATTCATATTATAGTTGATTGAGAAGAGAAATCAACCTATAATTATCAAAATGAGAAATGAGAAATTAATATTGTAAATCTTAAAGGAATTTAGTGTGACTAATTCGGACACGATAAACTTAAGAGGTCTAGCTGACATTAATGCAGACTTCCCTTCAACCAAAGCAGATCTGTATAATGCTGAGTCTGGTAAAGCCAGATCCGTATCTATGCCGCTCTTTTTATTTTATGCAGCACGAGCAAAAATCATTAAGAGCTTTTACAGAAAAAGCGAACTGACTTTGAACACTGAAGATATCGACAAAACACTTAAAATCAATATGGTTCGCTTTATTAATAAGGCACACGATTCGCTCGGTGACATTGATGATGCGGTCAAAGGCTCTTTCTCTGGGGTTGTGCAGGCATCATTGTTTAAATGGGTCTTGTCATCCACTACAGAAATTATAACTGAAGAATTCGCTACTTCAGAAAAAGTGACTATTAACCCAGGTAAAGGCTTCTCGGTAATCACCATCCCTTACTTCCTGTATAATGAACTGATCTCTTTTTTTGGCACTGAACGCAATGCTCGGATATTTATTATTCGGCTATGCCAAGAGCTTGAACCTCAATTAAATAATAAATCTAAAGAAAGTGATAAACGCAACTGGTCTCGAAAAATACACAACAATCTAATGCTGAAAATGATTGAATGGCACAGTAACATTGATGTATTGAAGAAAGTGTCACCATCCATTCTAGATATTGCCTTGCTCCCTAAACATGATAAAAAAGATTCGAAATAAAAAATGGCGCTTGAGCGCCATTTTTAACAACTAACCAGTATATTTATCTTCTTCGTTGTTTAGGTGCCGCAGGACTATGCTCTGATGGTGGTGGTGCCAAAACAAAGTCATCCACATCTATATCCGAAGGTTTACTAGGGTTTATAGGCTTAGATTCCACAGCAGAAACTACAGTATTCTCTGGCTTAATTTCGACTTTTATATCTGCCGGCACTGGAGAGGGTAGTTCAACAGGTGACTCGTTGCGCAACTCTAACGCTTCTACCCGCTCTCTTGTATTCTCAGCAGAGCGACGGAACTCATGAACCATTTCACACTCTTGAACCAAGTCAGCAACGGGCACGAATGTATCCCTGTGATTCTGAATCAAGTAGTTGTTCATTTGCCCCCACAGTTTATGTAGGTTACCTTCTTTATCTGAATATGGCATTTGGGTTAATGCTGTTTTCTGGGGAAAGTTAAACACTTCATAGGCCTTACTTCCGATAGCTCCTTCCAAAACAGTTAAAACCTTTTGGAACTCAATCGCGGCTTCACGACCTTCATTTCTATCAACATAAAGCTCTTTTTCATATGCCGGTGTATTTACTTTAGCTGCAATTTCACCAAGAAGTCTATTAACCGCTGTCATAGGCAATACGGTTGACTGGGCAAAATAGGCATTTGGAGTATCCCCTGTAGGAATAATTCTAACACCACCCATACGGTCGGTACCTGCATTCAACTTGACCGCTCTAACACACATTGGCTCATCTTTGCTTGGGTTAGATATTGCCACAATATCACTCACAAGTTTAGACTGTAACATCGCTTTCATCATATCTGTTGGCGTTACATCAATAACCTTAGAGTCTTTGTGAAGCTTAGTCTGCTTCATACCCATGTTCTCTAAAAATAGAGATTCTGGCGTTCCCATTTTAGCTATACCACCAAAGCCATATTGACGACCATCTCTTACGTTTGAATTAACATAGTTGAATTGGGCGATATTAGATTTCGCTACAACTTCAAGCAAAGATTGAAATCGTGTAGATTCAGACATTGCTTTTTCAACTGCATTAATAAATTTACCCGTGCCTTCCACTCCCGCTTTTTCTTGCACTAAATTACTTAATATCAGCAGCGGAGAAGTGCGCATAGGCTCTGAGATAGTTTCCATTTTGGTGATGTAGCGTTTTGATTCATACGTAACCTTTTCATTAACACGGCCATAGTGGTCGTGATAATTTTGGTTTACCGGTTGCGAATACGTTTGGTTTTCGATCCTATCCAAATACTCAGGTACGGTTTCTGTTATTTTGATTGGATCAATCTTCAACTCACTAAAACGTTCACTGCGTATGTGCTTCCGGATAAACGACTCATCAATACCAAGCTCCTCAAAAAGCCCTGACTCAATAACATTTTTCGCCAAAGACGCTTCTACGTGGTTATCACCTAACTTAAATAGAAAGTGAGACGTATCAAATAGCTCTTGATGAGGCACACTGAGGGCTAATTCATCAACGCGGTGAGCCAAACGATCCTCATCTGAGAATGCAATAACGCCTAAATTAAAGTTGTCGCTGACAATTTGCTCAAAAAGCTCATTTGGCAACGGTTCAGAATTAAGGCCTTTTTCAACAAGATAATTTCCCAAAAATGCAATTTGTGACAAAGGATAGGCATCCTCCAAGCTTGCTCCGTCTGCATGTAAATTAAACCCTTCCGTAGCAGCATCATAGGCACCACGAATGCTTTTTCTCCATTCAATACCAGACTGAGAATCAGAAGATAAAGTGTTCCAAGCAGTTGCTCTCATTTTCAAGAACAACGTAGGATCTATACCTGTAGGTGACTCATCATTGGTGCCGCCAATTCTTGATAGTAGAAACTTTACCTCTGGATTTGTTGTCGAAAAACGTTTGTTTTGGCTGATAGCTTCAGCCATCAATCCCGCGCCATATTTCAATACAGAAAGCTCTGCTACAGCCCCAATATCAGAAGCTTTTTTTGCTAGATTTTCATAGTTTTCATATTGAAGTGAGATAAGACCTCTATCCAAACTATTCTTTCTCGTTGAACCAGCAAATAGCGTGCTCAAATCTACTGTGGCGTAATAGGAAAACTCCCCATCTTCAAAAAGACGTTCTTTTTTACCTATCTCAAGCAACTTCCCTAAGATATCGTTATCATGCTTTAAGACACCCCATACTTTTTGGCGAATATCTTGTTCTGACAAAGCTCTTACACGGCGCTTACTAATACGTCTTGCTTGCATCTTAGTTAGTGTCGTTAATCGTGTCTGGTGCTCTTTAAGGCGCTCCTTCAGAGCCTGTTGAACGTCAGGTTGCATATCAAAGTAGAACCCTTGCGTAAAATCCTTGACCATGGTCAATTCTTCAGGTGTCCAACTGGCCATGTTAAAATAGATTTCTTGCTTGTACGTATCGTTTGAATGAACACCCTTAGCCATATAGACTTCCATGTTCTTTACGATAGCAACACTGAATTTATTGTTTTCACCAGCATTAATGCCATTTAACTCCCATTCCTTTGATTTTCGAAGAACCGTATCAACATCATCACCAGGCTCATACCCTATTTGATGAAGCCCGAATCCAATCTCCCCTAACCGCGCAACAATTTCACGATTATTCATAATATAACCGGCCGTTTTGTCGCCATAAAGCTCTGTTAACAAGTCATAATCTATTTTAGCGCCGAAGTGTCGAACCATGTCTGAACGTATAGAAGCAGCCGCGTTCAATTCCGTGTCACTGTAATGGGCTATTTCATGCGCCAAGGAGGTGGGGGTGCGAACATCAACGGCAACAATTCTAAGCATATTGTTGGCGTAACCAAATAAATTCTCTAGTGAAGTTTGGCCATTGTCGGTCACAACATTGATACCTGAAGCACCATAATTACCAAGCTTTCTACTTTTAAGCTCAAAGGGATCGCTGTTACTAAAACTCATGCTTTTTAATGACTCAACCATGTCATGAAATTTTTGCAAATCAGTATCTGGATCAACTTCCACACCTTTTAAGTAAGGAAGCTCTTTAACCATCACCGTAATTTGATTCAATAAATTTTGTTGCCCCTTGTGGGTAGAGGACACCTGCACAATACCGTCGGTTTTATTAATGTACGTAGAAGCAAGCGTCACACCATCAATCATTGCGCGACCGCCCATGACCTTTTGGTCAATCGTCATTTTGTCCTTATCTGACATTTGCATCCGAATTTGAAAGTTCTTTTCAGCCGAACCAAGGACATCCTTCACGAATGGCTTAAAGGCCTCTACAGCATGAATATGGCTCACTCTAGCCAAACGGATTTCAAAAGACATATCCGGTGTAACTTCACCTTGCGCAGCCGCTTTATTAACTAACTTCACAAGCGACTTGAAATCTTCAAAACTGTGATCAGGAAAAGCATGGCGGAAGATCCTTTGCTTTATATCGTCCGCTTTAAGTATGCCGGCACCATTAACCCGAGAGAGATTTACACCAAAGACTTCAATTTGCCCATCCTTGTAATGATTAGGGAATATCTTTTTGAAGTCAGTCTCACCGTTATCCAGTTCCGTAGATACATCATTTTCATCCACTGTCTGCATAACCTTGGCGAGAGATCCCACAAATTTAGCTGTATTGGCTAAATCCTGATTAATGGCAGAAACAACATCAGTAATATTGGACTCTGGCGTCACCTCCCCCATCTTTTGAATGATGTAATCACTCTCAGATTCAAGTAAGTAACTCGCTAATCGAATAACTTTGTTTTTGTGATGCGAGATTGACTCAAGCGTTTTTGTTTGAATAAGCTTCATGATGCACTTCCGTTTGCTTTTTTATAATTTTATCTCAAAACAAAATCTTAATTACCTAAACAGGTGAGATTGGTTGATCTAATGTGATAAATTTTTATTATGATAAAACTCAAGGAAGAGACATGAGAATTAAAGGGCATTTTCACACAGGGATTGTTTTCGGTATATGCACAGCAATTCTGATGAACAATTATCATTATGATAACAAGATAACTTTAATTACCTCTATTGCAGCTGGTATCGGTGCGGTTGCTCCGGATTTTATGGAAATGGGAATAATAAAACATAGAACTTGGACTCACTGGCCATTAGGATGGGCACTTATTTTAATTGGCGCGTATTACGGGGTTATTTACCAACCGGAAAACAGCCAGTTCTATTATGGGCTAGGTGGGTTATCTATGGGGGCTTTATTGCATATTCTAGCTGATATGCCGTATTACAAGGGGACTCCGCTATTGAGTCCAACGAAACGCTTCCCTACATTACAACTTGAATTCGAACCACGACTTAACAAGATAGTTGAGAACATCTATATCATAGCGATGTTTGGATTTACTGGTTGGATAATATGGGGATAAAAAGGGTCTCTCTGAAATAGAGGCCTAATTCTCAATAATGGCTATTTAAGGATAAAGAGTGAAATTACAACAAATCAATGTTTTTACCAATAACATCAAATTCAATACACCAAACTAATGGATTTTCTTCCCAATCTGAATGCGCTCTATCCCAGACGCCTTTGAACCATACCGATGGCTTTTGATACCAGTCCATGCCTGCTTCTATAGCCATTTTCCTTGCCTCTTCAATGCTTGGCATACCCTCTTTAATTGCTTGCTCCTCTGAGATGTCTTGAACACGTTCTATGCGAACGCCCGTGACTTTGAGTGTTAATCGACTTGCATATCGCGGCATATTACTTGATGAAGTATATCCATTTTTAAGGATTGCATATGCCAAATGATCGTTATTTTCTATATTAGGGTTTATTAGCTTGCACCCACTATCAGCCCTATACTCTATGCAATACATGCCGTGGAGATCGTTAAACTCATTTTCCGTTATCTTAAACGTTTCACGAACCCAAACAACATCCCCTGGTTTAATCACTGCATTCGAGTAGTCACCTCTCTTAATCTCTTCTGCAACCTCATCAGGTTTGAATTTCCTAGAATTAGCTTTTAACTTCACGTGTATCCTTGCGACAGTTTTTTTACCATTAAGTAAAGACTTAACCATTTCTTGACTAAAAATCAATGAGTGTTGCTTAGGGGGTTCAGTGTTCATGTTATTTATTACCTCAATAAAAAAACGGCTCTTAAAATAAAAAAGGTGCCTTATAGGCACCTTGCAACAGAAAATTTAAACTACGGATTAGTCAACAAGAAGTTGATCAGAGAAATATAGTCAGCTACAGGATCATTTCGACTTACTTCACTGTTTTCAATTCGATACTTACCATTAACAATAACAGTTGGAACGCCTTGAATCGCATTGATAGTTGTCATCTTATTTTGAGTATCCAACATTTTCTTAGCGTCCATTTTTACCTGAAATCCATCGATATTGGCATCAAACCACTCAGGGGCAACACCTTGCTCTTTGAAAACTTCACGAACACCAATCCGGTCAAACACTTCAGTGCGTTTCTTCTCTTTATGAATACGATGAAAGATCGCATCAACCACAGCATCTTGCTGTGCTTTATCATCGATTTTCAAAGCCAAAGCAATCGCTTGGGTTAAGTTGTCTTGAGCAGACTGAGGAATACCTCCCAGAAAGTTCACATGATTTCGTTGAAAAACGCCTTCTTTTAAAGAAGGTTTAACCATTTTTACAAACGTTTCAAAAGATGCGCAATGCCCACAGAAGAAAGAAAAGAATTCTCTTACTTCGGGTTTGTCAGTTGTGTCTTGTGAAATCACAGTATAATGCTTTCCAGCTTCATACACCTTCGCGACATCTTGCGCTTGCGATAACGCAGCGACAGACATTAAACTACAACCTAAAATCAATGATTTAAATATTTTTTTCATACAATACTCCATTAAATTACTCTTTATCCTTAAATGCCATGAATAACTTAACACAGCAAAGAACAGTTGCTAACACACTAAAAAATTTTATATATTCAGGCATATCAATTCCGAACGCTTTGGCCAACTCACCATCACAAGAACCCTTTACACCAAAAACTGACGGAAACCAATCATCAAGCGCTAACCAACTTGGGAATGGACTTCCTGTACCACATGAGCTAAATAGATAGCTAAATTCACCTGCTGAAGCACTATCAATGTGTGATGCTGCAATATCCATGGCATAAGAAGAAAATACGATAGTCAGCAATATGGATATGACCAAAGGGATTTTTGCACCTAGCGTTGGGGAATGTATTTTATTTAGGTGCAGTGCATAACCTATTGAGCTTGTTAAAAATACACCAAAAACCAAAGCTCTTTGTTGAATACAGAGGTAACAAGGCTGCATGTCAAAAAAATACTGATAAAAAAGTGCACCAAAAAATAAACCACCAGATCCTAAAATAACGAAAAACCACTCGAAATCTCTTTGCAAAAACTTGCGTTCAAATCTAATTTTCATACAACAATCCTTTGTTGATTTAACTTAAAACTGCTTCATTGCAGCTGTGTTTTTCTTCTTTCTAATGCTTGCTGAAATCTGTTGATCCACAAACTCTTGGGTAGGGAACACCAACATTTTTACTTCAACTATCTTTCTTCCACGTTTTTTCTCAACCATATGAACATCTTTTAATGGTTGAAGAACACCTTTTCGGCAAAGCTCATCTATGGCCGACAGCATAATTGTTTTTCGTTTTGTCACTTGTTCTGGTAACGGGTATCCTGCATCCATTATCGTTTCATTTTGACGAATTTCGTAGTGCATACCCGCTTCACCCTTGGTGTTCGTGTTTAACCACTTCTGACTCAAGGTTTTGTAAATATATCTTGCTACAGGGCTATCCATACTAAGACTTAGTTTTGAGTCATAGGTTCGATAATCACCCGCAATAATCTTTTGAGTCGCCTCGTTTGATAATGTGACTTCTATCACATCATTGGCTTTAACTGGCGAGTCCATTTGTTCTTCAGTGCTAAGAGCACCGACTGCACTCAGGTAATGATATTCTTTCTGGGCTGATCTGAACATCGAGTTACCTACTTGAATATCACCAGTAACGAAACGCTTGTAACGCGAACCAAGTAAAACTGATAACGCTTCTCTTAATTCAGAGAATTTGTATTCCTTTCCACGTTCAGTTAAATGTTTTCTGAGGGAATACATCGTGAATAAAACTTTAAGAGCACTCGTTCCGTCATACAGGTAACCAGGTGAACCTACATCCCAAGAAAACTCACCGTTCTTTGCAAAATCAATTATAGCTTCTTCGACAATGGACTCTCTGGTACCAGGGTAGATATATCTACGCTCAATGACGTCTTCGCTTGAACCTGCAAGCTCTACTTCGGCCGGTTTAATTTGAAACACTTCACCATCGCTCAATACCACTTGCCTGTAAGATCTTTCTGCGTGCTGAACTGGCGTTAAAACTTTATTAAATCTGCCATGCAGAAATCTAGGTAACTGATCATAATCCAGCAATGAATTTCCTAAACAGGATTCAATTGAAAAAAGCGCAAGCTGTTTTTGTTTAATCGCAATTGTTTTGGTGGTGCTCAATGTGTGTTGCCTCTACTCGTCTTGAGTTATATTTTCTGTTTTCCACGCATCTTGCGGGAAGCGTATATTGCCACATGTTTTGAAAAGATCAACACTCAGATCCTTTTTTATTTTTTTTACATCAAAGAATAATAAGGATTATTTTGGTTAGGGATCTTTTGGATATAACTCTTATTAACTTATATAGGAGTAATAGGGAGGGTCACAATATAATTATATATTTCAATATCTTACGTGAATTAAAAACCCCTTAACCCCCTACAACTAATCTCTTAACCCCCTTTAAAAAACCTTATAACCCCCTACCTAAAATATCTTATCTACAAGTTACACACAGCCTTATTCACATTAATTGTGAGTAAAGTTCAAAATTTAATCAATCTTAGTCATTGATCGATAGGGGGTTTAGAGAATAATAACACCATTTGGTTAAAAAATGAACTACTTGTATCTTAACCCCCTATTAAAAATCTCTTAACCCCCTATCAAAAAATGAGTTATCCACAGCAAAATATCTTTAAAATAAATATTTGTTTGCTTCAAAAAAAAATGCCGTGCTATGATTTGCTTCACACGGATGATGGAGTTAAGCCATGAAGGCAAGCACGCAAAAAGAAGTACCTGTATTGAAATATCAAAATGATAAAGGCTTTATGTTAAGCTTTAAGCGCCCTGCATCGATACCTCAGCATAAGGGAACGCCAAAGTGAACAACAATGACCATGAGTTAAATCAGGCGTTAAAATACGTTATGGGAATTGCATTGATGGCAATTGGGGCTTACCTATTACTTAGTCATATACAATTGACTGGATTTCAAAATATTGGGATCCGATCATCGCTTTATTCATTTTCAGCTGGGAGATACCCGCTTAGTGTCACAACAGGATCTATTTTTATTCCTTTTATTTTAGGGGTAATTTGGATCTTTTACGATGCCAAGAAAATATGGGGATGGTTAATAGCTGGAATTTCGATTGTCGCTCTAATCCTTGGAGTGATCATGAAGATGAGACTAACCATGTCATCGGTTAATGCGTTCGATGTTGGCCTTATGTTGACGTTGATGTTTGGTGGTTTTGGGATGTTTCTCGCCGCCCACAAAAAACCACAAACCGACAAAAAAGCACACTTGGATAGTTTGAACGAACAAAAATAATGAATAACCACTAAGAGATTAGTGGTTATGTTAATAATGAAGTAGTACTTCCCTTACAGACGCTCTGTTTTGCACATCACAAGAAATAGTCCTTTGAACATCAAAAAATGATTTCCTAATGTAATCAGGGTAACTCTCTGGCAAATAAGGTGATAGGTGATTGGAAACAAGAACCTTTGTAAAAGCCTGCCTATTTCTTACAATTGAGTCGTTAATATCTTTATGACGGGGCAAACGAAAGCCTTCTGCAACGTATTGAGTAAAAACGGACTTGCCATTTGGTAGTGGTAAATAAGGCGGATCAATGTAACAGACTTTCTGTCCACTTTCTTGAGCTGCAAAGTCAATAAATTTCTGGAAATCCATACTGAAAAATCGGGCGTTTTTCATTTTTTCAGAGAATTCATATATTTCTTTAACGGGCAAGTACGGACACTTGTAACTCCCAAAAGACACGTTAAATTCGCCGCTTCCATTATACCTAACGATGCCGTTGAAACAATATCTCGATAGATACATCAGCAGTACAGCCCTTCTACGCACATCATTACAGGAGTTATAGACTCGTTTTAGTTGTTGAAAGCGAGCAGCACAATTATTTTCCTGATTGAATAAAACCGAAAGCTCTTTAATAAGCCATTCAGGCTCATCTTTGGCTATTTTGTATAATTCAATCAAGTCAGCGTTTGCGTCATTGAGAAGATAGCTGTTGTATTCTGTGTTTAAGGCAACACTACAAGATCCAACAAAGGGTTCAACAAGAACATCACCTTTTTTTGGCACATGCTTGAGGAGCTTTTCAAGCATCATCTGCTTTGAACCAGCCCACTTCATCATCGACCTGCTTCGCTTCATTATGAAATCCTAACAGACAGCAGGATATACTGAAGTTTTAGCAGCTCCTTATTTCCAGAAAAAGAGTCAATTGGCAAAAATATTTCGTCATAATCAGACAAGCCGGTTACTTGAGATAAAGAAATGCCTTTCTTAAGTCTATAAACTTCTATTTGCTCATCCTCAAGAGGAATATTAAGTTCTTTAAAGTGTAAAATCAGAGCATCACGCTCTAACTTAAGCTTATAGTCATCTTTTAGTTCAGTTAATCGAATCTGAGCGTCTAAGTTGACACAAATAACGTAGCTACCACATAGCCAAATAAATTTACCTTTGTTCATTATGAAAAATCCTTTTAAAAATAAAATTATATCACTCACGATCAGATAACCCACAAACCCCTATCTAAAAGAGGATAAAGTTGTTTTCGTGCTATATTATCGACAGGAATTTGTTTAAAAGGATTTTATTATGAGAAAATTATTATTACTACCAGTGGCTATTGGCATTTTATTACAAGGGTGTGCAAATCAGCCTGAAGTTATAGTGGAAAATAAACCTTCCGTTATTGGTAACCACAAAGAAGGATTTGAGCAATTCTCTATCGCCACGTTCTCGGCCGACTATGTTGAACAACGCATCAACAAAGACATGAGAAGAATGGCCATAGAGCATCGAAGAGAAGGCAACACAAACGTTGTCGTTGTTAACTACAACAACTTAATCAGCGCAACAAAATACTTGGATGGTGGTAGTTTTGAAATATCGCTAACCGGTAGCGATATATTAAAAGCTGTAGAGTTAATCACTAAAGAAGTCAGCGGTTCTGCTGTTCGTGTTGATGTTCACATAAACCCGACAAGCAACGATATACATGACGCACAGATGGTCAGTAAATTAATTAAAGAAATAAAAGACACAGTCAATTTTGATAAAGAAAAAGTTAATTTTGTTAACAAAGGTGGTTATCGCCCGTTGTATCAAAACAAAAAAGACTTCTTTAATCCAAATAACAGGGTTGAGTTTGTTTTTTACTCTTACGAGCTTTAATTTATCATTTTGATTTTTATTTTGATAATCTTTGGATCCAAGTCAGTATAGCTTCCAATAAAGCTAACTTGCTTTTCGTTCATTGATTGATGAGTGTTTAAGTTAGTTATGAAAAACACAAGGTTGCACCTTACATTTTCCTTGTGCTTTTCGTTCAATACGCAATTGCCAGTGTGAATGAGCATCTAGTTTATTTAGATGATAATGGTTGCCATCTGTTCTGGTAGTATAGGTTAATGCCTAAGTGACAGTTTCAAACATTAATATCCTCGCACCACTCGTTTGGTTGTAAAGAATGATTTTACGCTTATCAGAAATTTTAATTCTGTTACTATTATATTAAATACTGAAAGAGGCTTCAGAGTGGATGTACAAGACGTTGGTGAAATAATACCGTTTTCAAAGAAAGCCATATCTGGTAAATTCACTGGTACAAATCAAAATGATAATGAAAACAACACCCCAATAAAACTAAAAGATATTTGGCCTGAGCCTACGTGGCTTGAGATGTTAGATGATGGTGTTGAACAAAAGGTTATCGCTACAGTTTATGGGGTTTATCACTCTTTGGTTAAAATGCCCCACCGCAGAAGGTTAAAAATATGCGGTATATCGGTATCTGATGAAATGTGGGAAAAGTCTTTTATCGAAGTCATCAATGTTATTAAATCCGGTTGCGAAAACGCCACATCACTTGAAGATATAGACCGCCTTCGTTTAGTGGTTAAAGAGCGCTACCCTGATGGGTCTATATGGCACTACAAGCAATATGCAGCCGGCATCATGACTAAACGTAGCTTTCGTCGCGTATTCCATGGTGATGACTACTCAGAGCGTTATACACGCTTACTGCCCCACCTAGACTTTCCTGCTACTGTAAACCCTAAGAACATAAAGTTATTTCCTGTTGAAATGCATGAAAATGACAAGCGTTCGAGAGGTTTTTATCGGCTATGTGAAGTGAATAGACGAAGCTATAGCTATCTAAAAGAGTTAAATGGCAAGGAAAACAAGTTCTCGACATATACGGAAGCAGCTGAATTCCTCAACAGCGACCTGAGTGATATGTTTAGTGTTGAACCTAAATCGAAAGAGAAACCATTTACCCCAAAGAAAGTATTAGATGGAATAAAAGGTGTAGGTGAATATTATACGAGAACGCCAGAAGAACTAATGATTCAATTTGGCTTTAGGGGAATTCAGTTTGGTAACTACCTACCACAAAAAGAGCGTGTGAGTTTTGTGAGTAACACTCATTATGCGTTTACGATGCTCTCTGAGCTGTTAGGGATCCCGAAAAAATGGATAGGCGCTGGTGATCTGGGGTTGTCTTTTGGTGCGCGAGGGCATGGTTTTGCTTCAGCGCATTATGAACCAGAGCAAAGAGTCATCAACCTAACCCGATTTAACGGTGCAGGATGCATTTCTCATGAATGGTGTCATTCACTCGATTCTCGATTGATGAAAAAATATGTTGGCACAGAGGGAACGCTTTCAGATTATCTCGTTAAAATGCCAAATGGTTTCAGGTTAGGCACCAAAAACGACAAATCCCTTATAGCGTTTATGGAGATTGTGAAGGCATGCACAGAGTATAGTGATTATACAACTAACGCACGTAATATCAGCCGACAAAGCAGAGCGCCCAAATATTGGGATAAGCCATGTGAACTGGTAGCAAGAGCCTTTGAGTCCTATGTTCAGGATAGTATGGTTATGCTAGGGGCTGAGTCTGAGTGGCTTGCTTTTGGAACCTTAGAGAGTAACTATAAAGAAAATGGTAAACACCCCTACCCAACTTCGTCCGATAGAATACGGATAAACGAGGCGTTTAGTTGGTTTTTACCCATGCTATTTCAAAAGTAAACGTCAGCTCGAACATGGATTTTTTGGGTTTGACTTTTCAATTTTCAAAAAAAAAGCCGAAGGGCTAACCTCCGGCTTCAATAACACAATAGCAATTACTCCGCGTAAAGACCGACTAGTTCTGCCTTCTTAACTGGGACAAAACGCCCTTTTCTTGATCTTGGTAAGACATAATTTTCCAGCCAATCTTTGGATGGAACCTTGTGAGGTTTGCGACCCTGCATTACAACATAGATATCCTCGCCTACATCAACTGAGCAAATACCGGCAACATAACCCCCATCTCCAAGTCCGACTAGCTTAACACCCTTGCCTTTCGGCAGTACTTTGACTTCCTCCGATTTAAACACAAGCATTTTGCCCTGCTTTGTCAGAACAGCAATGTATTCAGATTCAGTGACGTCAACAGGTGGAAGTATTTTACCACCATCCAAGTTAATGAGATCCTTGCCTTTCTTGTTGCGCGTTGTCATACCTTCGCCAAGTGCAGTAAAGCCATAGCCTTGATTGCTTGAAAATAACCACTTCGCTTCTTTTTCATAGGGAAGCACATAGGCCATGCCATCATCAGAACTAAATTGAGCGTGTTTAATAATCGGATCACCGGCAGTATTTCCATTGGGCAAAAGCTCATTCTGAATTGAAAACAAGCGCCCCAATTTAGAAATAATTACCGTTTCTCCATCTGAATTTGAAGGAAGTTGCAGTAAGAACTTATCACCGTCTTTAAACTTTGTATTTTGGCCATCAACTTCATGACCTCGAATGCATTTAGCCCAGCCCTTTTGACTTAATACCATCGTCACAGGAAACGCTGGTGGTTTATCCATTTCTTCAACATCTATTTCCAACGCTTCACCAAACGATGTTCTTCTTGCATCTCCAAATGTCTTTTTAACTTCCCTTAGCTTTTCAATAATAAGGGATGTCATTTTATCTTCACTTTCAAGTAAAGATTTAAGCTCAGCTTGTTGTGACTTTAATTCTT
>Ga0100391_1001326_pt1 | contig 27662 bp, 29 predicted proteins | sample CryGeymeta201515_FD_81541 | JGI IMG/M metagenome (GOLD analysis project Ga0100391, IMG submission 81541) | Groundwater microbial communities from Crystal Geyser aquifers in Utah, USA - Crystal Geyser metaG 2015-15 | ecosystem: Environmental > Aquatic > Deep subsurface > Groundwater | place: USA... | reverse complement strand
GGTACTCCTGCCCCTGCAACTACAAGAGCTGTCGTTGTTGAGATATTAAATGTATGTGACATATCGCCGCCAGTGCCGCATGTATCGAGAACTCCCTCAGGTGCCTTAATGGTTCTTGCCTTCCCCCTCATAATCCTTGCAGCGCCTGTTATCTCCTCGATGGTCTCGCCTTTAATCCTCAAGGCTGTGAGAAATGCACCGATCTGAGTATCTGTAGCCTTCCCCTCCATTATCTCCTTCATACACTTAGCCATCTCAAACTCTGAAAGGGATATATTGCTAACAAGCATGTTTATCGCCTCTTTAATCATGAATACCTCAAATCCCCCCTTGTCCCCCTTTGCTAAAGGGGGGATGGGGGGATTACTATTTTTCATTATTTTTATATAATCGTTTCATTTTAATTTCAGGAAATTTCTTAGCAAATCCTTCCCCACCTTTGTAAGTATTGATTCTGGATGAAATTGAACACCTTCAATAATAAACTCCTTGTGTCTTACGCCCATTATCTCATCAATATCCGTCCATGCAGTTATCTCAAGGCAATCAGGGAGGGTCTCCTTCTTTATCACGAGGGAGTGATACCTTGTTGCCTCAAATGGATTTGGAAGACCTTCGAATATCGTCTTTCCATCATGGTTTATCATTGATATCTTTCCGTGCATGAGCCGTGGAGCCCTTACTATATCCCCTCCAAATGCTGCACCTATGGATTGATGGCCAAGGCATACGCCGAGAATTGAAATCTTGCCAGAAAAATGTTTTATCAATTCTACAGAAATACCAGCCTCTTTCGGCGTGCAAGGGCCAGGTGAGATTACAATCCTTTCGGGGTTCAATTTTTCTATCTCATGAATTGTAATCTTATCATTCCTGAAGACCTTTACATCCTCACCAATCTCTCCGAGGTACTGGACGAGGTTATAGGTAAATGAATCGTAATTATCAATCATTAATAACATCTTTTCACCTTATAATATGTCATTGCGAGCGCAGCGAAGCAATCTCATATAATAATAGACTGCTTCGTCGGTCGATGCGACCTTCTCGCAATGACAACTTTGTCGCTCAGCTTAATTCCTTTTCTGCCATATCAACTGCCCTCATCATACCCATTGCCTTATTCACCGTCTCAGTATATTCTTTCTCAGGAACCGAGTCAGCAACTATCCCTGCACCCGCCTGGACATAAACCTTGTTCCTCTTTATTACAAGTGTTCTGATTGTAATACAGGTATCCATATTCCCTGAATAACTGAGATATCCTACAGCACCTGCATACGGCCCCCGCCTCATTGGCTCAAGTTCCTCTATAATCTCCATTGCCCTTACCTTTGGTGCCCCTGTTACCGTGCCAGCGGGGAAACACGCCCCTAATACATCAAATGCATCCAGCCCGTTCTTTAAACTGCCTTCTACGTTTGATACAAGATGCATAACATGACTATACCTTTCAACAGTCATCAACTCTGTAACCTTTACAGAACCTGTTTTTGCAACCCTTCCGACATCGTTTCTTCCAAGGTCAACGAGCATTATATGTTCTGCCATCTCCTTAGGGTCTTTCCTGAGTTCTTCCTCAAGTATCTTATCTTCTTCTTCTGTCTCCCCCCTCTTTCGGGTGCCTGCAATAGGTCTCAAGATTATCTTTCTGCCTTCAAGCCTGACCAATATTTCAGGGGATGAGCCGACAAGCTGTGCATCACCTGTGTCAATATAATACATATATGGAGAGGGGTTGATAACGCGCAATGCCCTATAAATATGGAATGGCTCTATATCAAATTTACGCTCAAACCGCTGTGATAGTATGACTTGAACTACATCTCCTGACATTATGTAATCCTTTCCCTTGAGAACTGCATCCTCAAATGCCTCTTTTGTAAAAGATGATGCATAACCAGAAAGTTCAGTGTTTTCACCCCCTCCCTTACCCTCCCCCCTCGAGGGGGAGGGATGGGTGGGGGGGCTGACTTTTGACCGCCTTAGCCTTTCTATAATATCCTCTATCTTTTCCTCAGCCTCTCTGTATGCCTCCTCAGGAGATTTGTTATTAACATGGGCATTAGAGACAACCTTTATCTTCCCTTTAAGGTTATCAAATATAACTACTGTGTCTGTGACCATAAAAAACATATCAGGAAGTTCAAGCCCTGGCTTTTTTTCATCAGGGATGCATTCGAAAAATCTGGCCATGTCATAGCCTATATAGCCAACAAGACCGCCATAAAACCTCGGCAGCCCTATAACATCAACCGGATTGTATGCAGTAATCTCTCTTTTTATAACCTCAAAGGGATTCTCTACCTTAAATATTTTAGCCCCCATTTTATTATCTTTTATCTCTACCTTTTTACCCCAGCTTCTTATGACCCTTGATGGTCTTGAACCGAGAAAGGAATATCTTGCCCATTTCTCGCCGCCAACCATACTTTCAAGTAAGAATGACGGTGAACCTCCAAGCTTCAGGGTTGCTGACACTGGTGTTTCTGTATCGGCAAGGATTTCCCTATAGACAGGGATAAGATTTCCCTTTGAAGAAAGAAACTTGAACTTTTCTAAGTCGGGATACACTATATTGACAAAATCCGCCCTTTTTATTAGTATTTTTTAAAAATAGTTCTTTTAGTTTGTTAGTTATATTATAACCCAAATCCAGCGATAAAAAACGAGATTGCTTTACAACAGTTCGCAATGACATAATAAAATATTATTGCGAGGAGCGGAGCGGCGTGGCAATCTCAATTACTTAAAGAGAGATTCTTCGCTACGCTCAGAATGACAAGCGAAGGGCTCAGAATGACAATTTTAAATGGTTCATACAATTTACTTCTGAGTTTAGGTATAATTTAAATAAGCGATTTTTAAGTGCGGGAATAGCTCAGTTGGTAGAGCACAACCTTGCCAAGGTTGGGGTCGCGGGTTCGAGTCCCGTTTCCCGCTCCATTGGCGGCGTACCCAAGTGGCTAAGGGAGAGGTCTGCAAAACCTTTATGCAGCGGTTCAAATCCGCTCGCCGCCTCCAATATAAAAATCCCCTCCTGTTTTGAATTCCTGAATCTGTCAGGAACTGGTTTCGAATATTCGACATTGCTGAAAAATATCATTTTAGCTATGATATTTTTATGAAGCGCTTTTTGTTTATCATGCTGTTCATTACTTACTGTTCATCTGTTTATGGCGGGGAGATAGATGGTAAAACATGCCTTAAAAAGGGTAAGTATGAACTTGAAAAAGGTAAATATGAAGATGCCATATCCAGTTTATCTGCAGCAGAAAGAGAATTTCCTCTTCTGGGTGATTATGCCATGTTATGGCTTTCTGATGCCTATCATGAAACCGGAGATCATAAAGAGTCTCTGAAAACAGTTCGTGCCCTTCTTAAAAGATATCCAAATTCACCGCTTGGAAAGAAGGCACGCATCAGGGAGATTAAGGAGGCTGGAGAGGTTTCTGAAGAAAATATCCAGCAGATATATGAATCCTATATAAAAGACTATCAGGGTGATGCAGAGGTGAAGTATTTGTATGCCCTGTGGCTCAAGAAAAATGGCAAGAAAGATATAGCAAAGTCAGTCTTTAAGGAGATTTATTTGGATGCAGGCGATTTCTCAAATATGGCATACAACGAGTTGAGTTCTTCTGATATAAGTGTAGAAGACTTTATTAAACGTGCCTCAAACCTTATGAGGGTAATGGATTTCAAAGATGCTGAATCTGCCTTAATGTCTGCGTTAGCGAAAGACGATGGAAGCTTGAGAAATGAAATCCTGAAAGACCTTGGTCTTTCACTTTTCAGACAGAGAAAATATCGTGAAGCAGCAGATATCTATAAAAAGTCAAATGAGAAATACTGGGAGGTCCGCTCTTTATACCGTGCAGGAGAAAAGGAGATTTTCGGTTCTACCCTCGATGAACTTCTTAAAATGGGAGAAAAAAGGGCTGGTTCTATTCTTATAGTAGTTGCCTCTGACAAAAGGAGGGATGGAAATATTGAAGAAGCCCTAAGGATTTATCAGACTGTTATGGAACAATATCCATCACAGACTGAAGATGCCTTATGGGGCATTGGATGGACCTATTTTCTCACAGGAGAATACAAAAAGGCATCCGATGTATTCACAAGACTATATAATACCTACAACGATACTAAATATCTTTACTGGAAGGTACGCAGCCTCGAGTCAGGCGGAGAGGATGCCCTTAATATTTATAATACAATCATGAAAAAAGAACGCATTTTCTACGGCATTATGTCATATGCGAGGACCAAAAAATCTCTTGAAAAATCAAATACTAAAGTAACAAATACGTCCCATAGCGACACAAAAGAGAATGAAAATAATCCCCCCTCACCCCCCCTTAGTAAAGGGGGGCAGGGGGGATTTAAGATTGACCGTGTAGAAGCCCTCTTTGACCTTGGTTTATCAAAAGAGGCTTTATTAGAGTTGATTTACATTTCAAAAAATACCAGCTCAATAAAGGATATTTTTTATATCTGTTCAAAATTTCAGGAACTGGGGGAATATAAATATTCAGTCCGGCTGGTTGAAAAAATGCCGTACACAGAAGAACTTCACCACTTCTTGTATCCACTTGCTTACTGGGATATTGTTGAGGATCTTTCAAAAAAATACACTATTGATCCACTTTTAGTCCTTTCAGTTATGAGGGAAGAAAGCAGGTTTGATTCCGAGGCCAGGTCTGCTGCAGGGGCCTTCGGACTTATGCAGGTTATGCCCCAGACTGCATTCCGGCTTAGCAGCAGGTTGAAACTGAACAAAAACGGTGCACGTGAGTTATGTGATATTAAAAATAATCTTAACATTGGTATTCGTTATCTGAGCTATCTGATTAATGAATTTGGTTCTTATTCTTATGCACTTGCCGCTTATAATGCCGGAGAGGAGTCAGTAAGAAAGTGGCTCCAAAAGGGAAACTACAAATCTGTAGATGAGTTTATTGAGGACGTCCCATATAGTGAGACCAGGAATTATGTAAAGAGGGTAATAACCACTTTTTTTGAATATAAGCGTATTTCTTCAATAGAGGACGGAGTGATAGAAATTTCCCTTGAAAAATTGTAGACTTTAGTTTGAATCTTCTGTTATTTTAGATGCAATGGTTTTTAGGAAGACCCTCTTTGATGACAACCAAGATATAGATCAATCGAAAGATATAAAAAAGGAGGTTATGCCATTGGAAAAACTCAAGAATCTCGAGGATAAGATTGCAGCAGCAATTGATAAGGTCAAGACTCTTAAGGAAAAGAAGGAACTTATGGAGAGGAGGATAAAAGAGCTCGAGGGAATGTTAAATGAAAAAAATCAGGAGGTCGAAGAGCTCAGGTCAGAAAAGAATATAGTAAAAAGCCAGATCGAGGGTCTCCTCAATGAGCTTGAGACGATCGAAATGGAGTAAAGGACTATGGGTAGTGTCGAGGTCTATATATTAGGCCAGAGATATAATATAAAAGGGGACGCCCCAGAAGAACATATCAGGAAGCTTGCAGCCTATGTTGATAATAAGCTTAAGGAAGTTTATAGCTCATCACCTAACATTACGCCTGTGAAGGCATCAATCCTTACTGCACTTGATATCGCAGACGAACTATTCAAACTGAAGAATGAACAAGAAGAGATGACAAAATATATTGAGGAAAAGACAGATACACTGACTGCATTATTTGACTAAATCCGTTTTTTGCCTTGCTTTTTTTCACAATACAGAATCTGTGATTTTTTAATTTAAATGCATTTTTCGGGTAAATCTGGTAATGTTTAAATAAGGTCTATTGAGGAGGTAAAATTATGAAAATAGAGAAAGTAATGACCAAAAAAATAGAATACATTGAAGCCGATGCCTGCGTATATGATGCCATAGAAAAAATGGTTGACAGGAGGATCAGATCTTTAGTAGTAAAACCCAGAGATGAAAAAGATGTCTATGGAGTTGTCACTGTAAGGGACATTGTTTTTAAAGTCCTCGGAAAGAATCTTGACCCAGGTAAAATAAGAGTTGAAGAAATTGCGTCAAGGCCAGTCGTCAGCATTGATAGAGATATGGAGATAGAACACGTAATCAGTTTGATGAATAAGTTCAATATCACCAGGGTCTTTGTCCATGAAGGAAAGGAAATCATCGGGGTTGTTTCCTTATTGGATGTTATGGCTGATTCTCTAATAGAAAGGGCGAAAGGGGGTCGTGTTGCTTGAAAAGGTATTTTTCGGTGGTAAAACAGAGCAAAAGGTCATAGAAAATATAAAGAGGCACATAAAAATCCTCTGCTCCGCATCAGATTGTTTTAAGAAGGCCATTGAAGAGCGCAATAAGGATCTAATGTTTTGCGTTCCTGATCTGGAAAGGGAAGGGGACAGTATAAGGAGAGAAATAGTTTCAAATATCTATGAAGGGGCCTTTTTACCATTTCTCCGCTCGAATATATGCAGGTTTGTTGAAATAGTGGATGAAGCCTTTGATGTACTGGAAGACGCTGCCTATGAGTTTGAATATTTAGGTTCGAAATTAGATGAAGAGATAGAGGACGATTGTATTAAGATTGCGGATATAAACTTGAAGATGTGTGAGATGCTCTTAATTGCTTTCGAAACATTATTCAGCAAGGAAGATTTAAGGGAGAAAAACCTGGCCATCAGGATCTATGAGAAAAAGGTTGATGAAATAAAATTTGATTTGATTGAAAAGCTGAGAGAAAAAGAGGTAAAAAGCTTCTGGGAAGGTAAAATACTCTCAGACTTCATATCCTATCTTACACGTGTAAGTGATGTAATTGAAGATGCCAGTGATTATCTTTATATAATGAATGTGAGTTTAAGATAATATCATATGGCTCTACATGATTATTTCATTACATGGCAGAATTAGTTCCCCTTGCAGCCTGTATTTTAATAGCCTTTGGTATAGGTTCAAATGATACATCAAATGCCCTTGGGATATGCATAGGATGCGGGATAATAAGGTTACGAAAGGCTTTGTTCCCGTTCGGATGCCTCGTTTTGATTGGTATTATTATATCGGGTCAAAAGGTGATAAAGACGGTTGGAAATGACCTATTAGAGGTAAATCTTTCCATTTTAAGCATATCTTTATCTGTATCTGCTCTTTTAATCATATTATCTAATTGGAAGAGGTTACCCCTTTCAACGAATCAGGTAGTAATTGGAAGTTTAGCAGGTTCTGGAGTTGCTTCTGGAGTTGATGTGAACTTTTTGTCCCTTTCTAAGATTGTTTTTTCCTGGATCGTATCTCCTCTAACTGCCTTTTTCTTTTCCTTAATACTATATAAAATGATGGAAAAAACCCTTTCAAAATTGCCTTTATTTCGCATTGAGAGAATTCTGAGAATTCTATTATTTATAAGTGGAATGTTGATTGCCTATAACATCGGTGCTAATGAACTGGCGACTATTTTAGGCCCGGTTATTTATTCCGGATTGATCGATAGAATACAGGCGTCTTTCCTGGGAACTTTTTTCGTATTTCTTGGAGCAGTCCTTTTAAGCCACCGCGTAATAGAAACAGTTGGCAAAGGAATAACCACCTTAGACCCACCCCTATTCAGGGTTTGCAGCGCAGTTCGGAGCAGGCCTTTGTGTACTATTTTTCACCCTTCTTGGAATGCCCATTTCGACAACCTATTGTATCATTGGAGGAATCAGCGGTGTCGGGATGTCAAAGGGAATGAAAACGGTGAGGATTGAACTGATTAAAAAAATAATTGCAAACTGGGTTTTAGCTCCATCTATAGCCTTTTTAATTTGTTTTGCAATTATGAGGGCATTGAGATAGATTCAATTTATTGACTTTCCATTTACCCCTCTTCGCCCTATGTTCCTCTACCTCTTTTCTCTTTGCCCCAAAGCCTTTCTTTCCCATCATCCCATAGGTAAGATTCTTGCCCTCTTCAACACCAGGCTGATTGAAAGGATTTATACCGAAGAGGGCACCTATAAAGGCTGCCGCTATTTCAAAGAAGTGGAATAACTGGCCTAAATGATATGCATCAATCTGCGGAATTATAATTGTCATGTTCGGTCTTCCGGCCTTTGCCAATGCCAGCTCAGTAGCTTCTTCCTCAGCCTTTATTAGTTCAGATAATGTATGGCCTGAGAGGTAGTTAAAACCTTCCGTACCCTTGAAAATATCAGGTATTTTTATGTCAACACCATAATCATTAATCCTGATAAATATAATAACTTTATCTTGGAGCCCTTCAGTCCATAACTGTAGTTGTGAGTGCTGATCTGTTGCGCCTAAAGAAGGATATGGTGTAAGTCCCTTCTCTTCCTTTCCAAGACTCTCCGCCCATAGCTGGCAGAACCATTCAGAGAGTGGTTTTAAACTGTCTGCATATGGAACCATTACATTAATAGTCCTATGTTTTTCCTTATCCATTAAATAAAGCAATACGCCGAAGAGATAGGCAGGGTTTTGCCAGAGTTCGGAGTCAGAGCATTTCTTGTGGATATCCATTGCGCCTCTTAGTAATTCATCTGAATCAATCCCTATAACTTTTGCAAGTAAAAGCCCGACGGAGCTCAATACAGAATATCTACCCACAACGCCCTGAGGAATAATAAGAGACCTCAATCCCTCTTCATTAACGATCTTTCTGAGATTTCCTTTTTCTGGATCTGTTGTAACTATAAATCTATTTGATGCTTCTCTTCCGAGTACCTTTTTCATCTTATTCCATAAGATCAAGAACGATGCTGCGGTTTCCGCAGTACTACCTGATTTTGATATAACATTCACAGAGGTAGTTTTTAAATCTACTAACGAAATTATATGCTTTAAAGTCCTGGGGTCAACGTTGTCGTATATAAATACCCGCGGCTTTTTCCGCAAGTTATGAAAAGGGCTCATGGCCTCCAGTATCGCCCTCGGCCCAAGGGCAGAGCCGCCTATACCGAGTATTAAGAAATTCTCTGATGTTTCCCTGATATGTCTTGCTGTATTCTTTATCTCAGAGGTGTCCTGAGAAAGGAGGTCTATGAATGCGAGTTCAGGCCAGGCCCTATCCTGTATCTGCTTATGAGCATCCTCTATCCTATCCCTGAAATTTTCTATTATGCCTCCTGAAAGCCCGTTAACACCGACTACATCTTCCATCATATTTGAAAAATTAAGCTCTATCATCCTACATTTCCTTTGAAGCTCTGAGGCCTTCTTTCATGATTACGATAAAAACAACGGTGAATCCTATGAGGAGGCCAAAGATATTTACCCGTTTGTAAATAACAAGGATGGTTAGTATAGCGGTAAGGATAGTTAACCTAAAAATACTGAAGAAGATTAGCCTTCCTGAGGACATGTGCTTTCTGACCAGGCCTTCAACGCCTCTTGCGATGCCACCGAGATTCGCAAGTCCAAGAATGCCCCCAACAAGAATACTTATAGGAAGTTTCTTCCACTCAATGAATGCTGAAAGTATCGAGATGGCGAGGAGGATGATAATAGACTGTTTATAAGTCCTTTTTATTAGGAGGTTCACTATTTTTTTTCTGGTTTGGTCGCCATCCTATAGAGCTCTCTAAAGCCTGCTATAATGCCAAGGATTAGGAATATAATTGTGAGCCATGGTTTGGTATGAATACCGATCCACTTATCCATGGCATAGTCAAGCCCATATCCCATTGCAAGACCGACAAAAGTCGAAATTACAATAGTAAACCCTATAGTGCTTACGTGATAGAGCTGTTTGAAAAGTGATTTCTCTGACATATCCTTTCCTTGATATGTAAATTTTAGCACAGACTGGTTTATAATTCTTTTAGTATTCTGTATGCAGCCCTTACAGTTTTTTCTATGTCCTTCTCTGTATGTGCAAGGGATATGAACCCAGCCTCGAACTGAGAAGGCGCTATGTTTACGCCTCTTCTCAGCATACCTGAGAAGAATTTTGAAAATTTTACTGTATCAGATGTCTTTGCTGTCTTATAGTCGACGACGTCGGTATCAGTAAAATAATTACAGAACATCGTGCCTGCCCTGTAAAATCTTGTTTTTACACCTGCCTTCTTTGCTGCATCTATAAGCCCTTTTTCTAAGAGGGCTGCTATGTTTTCAAGTCTTTTGTATGTGTTAGCTTTTGAAAGTATCTTAAGGGTTTCAATACCTGCTGTCATTGCGAGGGGATTACCTGATAAGGTGCCTGCCTGATAAACAGGGCCTTCTGGTGAGACCATTGACATTATTTCCTTTTTCCCGCCATATGTGCCGACCGGTAACCCGCCACCTATGACCTTGCCAAGACAGGTCATGTCAGGTGCAATGCCATAATGTGCCTGTGCACCACCATATGAAACCCTGAAACCAGTCATCACCTCATCGAATATGAGGACAATACCATAGTCCTTTGTCAGCTTTCGTAGGGACTCCAGGAATCCTGATTTCGGAAGGACACAGCCGATATTTCCAACAACCGGCTCAATTATTACGCATGCAATGGATTTCCAGTCATTCTTGATTACTGTTTTTATTGCTATTATGTCATTAAAGGGGAGTGTTACTGTATTTCTGGCATAGGACTTCGGCACCCCTGGGCTGTCGGGAACTCCTAATGTAGTAGCCCCTGACCCGGCCTTAACAAGCAGTCCGTCAGCATGGCCGTGATAGCAGCCCTCAAACTTGATAATCTTATCCCTGCCTGTAAATCCGCGTGCTGCCCTGATAGCACTCATTGTTGCCTCTGTGCCCGAGTTTACCATCCTTATTTTATCCATTGATGGATAGGCTTTCAGTACAAGCTCTGCAAGTTTAATCTCAAGAGAAGTAGGTGCGCCATAACTCGTGCCATTTTCTATAGCCTTTTTAAGTGCATTTACAACCTTCGGATGAGCATGCCCAAGTATCAGAGGTCCCCACGAAAGTACGTAGTCTATATAGACATTTCCGTCAACATCATAAATCTTTGAGCCCTTAGCCCTGTCAATAAATATCGGCTTTCCTCCAACTGCCCTGAATGCCCGGACAGGGCTATTGACACCTCCGGGTATTAGCTCACATGCCCTCTTAAATAACCTATGCGATTTTTTCCATTTCATCTGAATTAAGTTTATAGAGTTTAACATTTCCGTAAGTTAGAGAAACTCGAAAACCTCAAAAACCCGTAAAACCTGCGTTTAATTTATCATAAAAAATATTTATGTGTCAAAAAACTTTTATATTAATATATAATATCTTTCAAACAATAAAAACAGGAGGATTTAATGAGAAAAGTTGCGGTCTTAATACTGGTCATCCCTGTTCTTTTTGCATTTGTTGCATGTGCAAAAAAGGAAGGACAGAAAGGGTCAGACCTTGCAAAGGTCGGTAATGTAAAAATAACACAAGCGGATCTTGAAAGAGAGATCAAGAACCTGCCTGATTTTGCACAGAAGATTTTTGAAGGCAGCGGTGGAAAGGAAAGATTTCTAAATGAACTCATTAAGAAAGAGCTTCTCTATCAGGAGGCATTAAAAAAGGGGCTTGATAAGAATACTGAATACATGAAGAAGGTCGAAGACTTTAAGAAAATCACACTCATAGGGCAACTCCTTGAAAAAGAAATAGAGTCAAAGACAAAGGTTACAGATCAGGATGTAAAGGACTATTATGAAAAGCACAAGGAGGATTTTGCTCCTGTTAGCCAGATCAGGATGAGCCTTATACTTGTAAAGACAGAAGAGGAAGCAAAAAAGATATTAGAAAGACTGAACAAAGGTGAAGACTTTGCCAAGGTTGCAAAGAAAAGTTCGATTAATCTTAGTTCAGCAAAAAATGGTGGGGATCTGGGATATCTCTCGAGAGGCCAGATGACCCCCGAGCTTGAGGCAGCAGCAGTCAGACTGAAAACAGGTGAAATAAGCGAACCCTTAAAGACGCAGTCTGGATACCAGATTATTAAGGTGACGGATAAAAAGATAGGAAAGGTTGTTGAATTTGAAAGGGTAAAGAACTTCATCTCACAGCATCTTTCAGCAGAAAAACAGAAAGAGGTATTCGATTCATATATAGAGAGTCTGAAGAAAAGTTACAAAGTGGATATAAACAAAGAGGCAATTTCTAAACTTGGAGAAGAGAAGAAAGAAGGAGCACCAGGGAAAAAATAATTCTGAGCATTAGCAGTGTGTTTTATTTGACCCAGTATCCTATAAATGATATGCTTTCCCCATGGAGAAGTTTAAGGTTCTTGATACATCAGGTGATGTTGGCATCAAGGCCTTTGGAAAAAGTATAGATGAGGCATTTATAAATGCCGCTACAGGGATGTATAGCCTTATTACAAATCTCGATGCAATAAAAGAAAAAAAACAATTGATGTATCAGTAGAAAATCCATCATTAGATGGACTTATTATTTCGTGGCTGAATGAGCTGATTTTCCATTTTGATGCATACGGTTTTATTGGCAAAAAAATAGAGATAACTGAATTCACCCCCACCCTAACCCTCCCCCCTCGAGGGGGAGGGATGGGTGGGGGGGAGGCTTTTAAGCTTAAAGCCTCTATATCTGGTGAAGATTTTGACCCAAAAAGACATGAAAACAAATTATTAATTAAGGCAGCTACATATCATAAACTCAGGATAGAAAAAATAGACGATACATGGGAGATTGATGTTATATTTGATATATAGGGATAGTTATGGCAATAGAGAAACTCAGAAGAATTGATGAGACAAAGATAGAAGTCCCTATTGATTACAAACTGGGAATGAGGGTTAAAGGGATTATCTATGTTGATGTACTGCTTGAGAAGGAACTTGAGACTCAAGCTATAGATCAGGTTGCTAATGTAGCGACCTTGCCCGGTATTGTTAAATCATCTATGGCTATGCCTGATGTACATACAGGATATGGATTTTCGATTGGTGGTGTTGCTGCTTTTGACTTAAAAGATGGGATTGTCTCACCAGGCGGTGTTGGCTACGATATAAACTGCGGAGTGCGCCTTCTCAGGAGCAATCTCAAGAAAGGGGAAGTTGTATCAAGGATCAAGGACCTTGTAGGAGTTTTGTATAACGAAATACCATCAGGGCTTGGCTCGAGAGGAAAGATTCGGCTTGGTCCGGAAGATCAAAAAAAATTACTTCTTAAAGGCGCCAGATGGGCAGTTGAACAGGGTTTTGGTGATGCAGACGATCTAAAAAAAATAGAATCTGGGGGATGCATTGAAGGGGCAGACCCATCCCTTATAAGTAATAAGGCATACGAGAGGGGAAGGGCACAGCAAGGAACGCTTGGCTCGGGGAATCATTTCCTTGAAGTGCAATATGTTGATGAGATTTATGATGAGGGGGCTGCAAACAGTCTTGGTCTTTTTAAAGATCAGGTTACTGTAATGATCCATACAGGTTCCCGGGGGTTTGGCCATCAGGTCTGCACTGATTTTCTTGAAGTTATGGAAAGGGCTGTAAGTAAATATAAGATAGGATTGCCTGATAAAGAGCTTGCCTGTGCACCATTTGAAAGCACAGAGGCACAAGATTATCTTGCTGCAATGAGGGCTGCAGCCAACTATGCTTGGGCAAACAGGCAGTGTATTATGCACTGGGCAAGAGAGGCATTCTTAAAGATGTTTCAGCTATCACCTCAAAAACTTGGTATGTCACTTATATATGATGTTGCTCATAATATCGCAAAGATCGAAGATCATGAAGTTAATGGCAAGAAGATGAAACTTGTAGTACACAGAAAGGGTGCGACAAGGGCATTTCCTCCGGGCCACCTTGAGCTGCCAGAGATTTACAGAAACATCGGACAGCCTGTCTTAATACCTGGAGATATGGGGAGGGCATCTTATGTACTTCTGGGAACTGAAAAGGCGATGAAAGAGACATTCGGTTCAACATGCCATGGCGCTGGCAGGGTAATGTCGAGGCATCAGGCAATCAAAAGGGCAAAAGGTCGTGCGATATGGCGTGAGATGGAGGATAAGGGTATTATAGTCAGGTCTGCCGGCAGGGATACCCTTGCAGAGGAGATGTCCGAGGCATATAAGGACATATCAAATGTTGTTGATGTTGTTCACAATGCAGGCATTTCAAAGAAGGTTGCAAGGCTAAGGCCGATAGGAGTGATAAAGGGATAGCGGCTATCCTCATAAGAGAATTTATTTCCTAAAAATAGAAATTGTATCAATTTATGATTCTCATATTTTAAAGAGAGATACCTTTTGGATGAGACTCTTGACATCACAAGTACCGTTGTATAATATTGTTTATTATTATTTGTTATTTTAAACCCTAAAAGGAGGCGATGCTATACCGAGAAGAGTTGTATTAATACTTGGTGAGGCGATTTATATCATGTGAATATCTCCGGACCTCACCATAGAACAAAGTCTTAACAAATCTTCAGGAGATGCTCACATACGTTACATAGTAACAGAGATTAAAATTATCGATTGACTGGAGGAAATTAGATGAAAAGTGTTTTAAGGTATTCAATTCTGGGACTGGTTTTAGTATTGATATTTGTTGTCGGTTGTTCCAAGCCGCCCACAGAGGAACTAAACTCTGCAAAGTCTGCTGTGGATGCGGTGGCTCCAGAGGCGAGTAAATATGTAGCAGAGGACGTAAAAAAACTGAACGACGATCTGCAGGCTGCCCAGAATGAAATTGATGCAAAGAATTACAAAAAGGCAAAAGAGATTCTTATAAAGGTAAAGGCAGACGCAGACACCCTTAAGGCTACTTTACCTCAGAAGAAGGAACAGGCAAAGAATAATGCTATTACCGCACAGGATGCTGCCAAGACTGCAGTGGCAGATGCAAAGGCCTTGCTTACAAAGGCACCAAAGGGGAAGGGGTCAAGGGCAGATATAGAGGCGATGAAGGCTGATATCAAAGGGCTTGAGGAATCACTTCCAGAGCTGCAAAACCTGATAGATGCCGAGGACTATGCTGTGGCAACTGAAAAGGCCAATGCCATTAAGGAAAAGGCAGCCACTGTATCAGATCAGATTAATCAGGCGCTTGAAAAGGTAGGTGCAAAACCAAAGGCTGAGACAAAGAAATAGGCTGCAGACCTTCATCTTGGTAAAAAAGTTAGCAAGGGTTATTATATCTTTTTGGGTCTCACTTACATTTGGATGTGCTGTTTCCTCGTTACCCCCGGAGGTGAAGCTCGCTGAGACTCAGGAGCATAACCTCTGGAGGTCGGGGGCAGAGATATACACGCCTGAAGAATATAGCATATATATTTCTGCCCTAAAAAAAGGAAAAGATGACATTATTAAGGAGGAGGCTAAGTTTGTCTTATTCAGGAATTATAAGCCTGTCAAGACTGAATTAAAGGAAATCTTAAGACAGGGTGATGAGATACTCAAAAAGATTCAGGAGCAAAAATCCAATAACATCTTAAACCAGCTCGCATTCTTTAAAGATAAGATAGAAAATCTTAAGGGGTTGACACTCAGGATTAATGAGGGGAGACATGCAAGAAAGGACATTATAAAGGCAGAGCTGTTGATATCAGAAATAAATTTTCTGTGTAAAAATAATGATTATGATAATGCAGGGAAAAAACTAAGCGTTGTTTCCGCATTTATAGAGGCGGCAGAAGATACGATAGCCCCGATACTTAACAGATATGTTGATAAGAACCAGATAGCAAGATGGCAGAGATTGGTGGATGATATCATTGTTAAATCCCGGGATAAGGAAACTGTTGCAATTGTTGTGAACAAGAGTGAGCGGAGTCTTACGATTTATAAAGGCGGCATCCCTTTCAGGGTATATTCGGTTGGTCTTGGCCGCAATGGTTCAAAGGATAAGCTTTATGCAGGCGATGGTGCAACCCCTGAAGGAAGATACCATATTATAAAAAAACTGGCAAATAGCCACTACTATAAAGCCCTGCTTATAAATTATCCTAATGAAGAAGACAGAAGACAATTTATCAGGGAAAAGAGACTGGGGAATATCCCGCGTAAGGCAGGCATGGGTGGTTTGATAGAGATACACGGTGGGGGGAAGGATAATATGACATATGGTTGCATTGCCCTTGACAATAAACCTATGGATGAGGTTTTCAATTTAGTTAATGTCGGCACCCCTGTTGCAATTGTAGGGGCTGTGGACTACGAAAACAGTATAGCGGCAGCGATAAAGGGACTATAGGTATGGTTAAAAATAAAACATTTTTAAGAATTATTTTCATATTGTGCGGGGTATTATTGTTTGTAGAGGCTATAGGGTATTATATCGGCGATCATAAGGTTGCCCATGCAACGGCTATTGATAAGAAGGCGAACAGGAAGAGATTAACTGATCTGAGGGCAGAAAATTCTATCCTCAGAAGCAGGCTCAGGAGCCTCAATCCTGATGGTATCTATATAGTCATTGATACTGCGAGAAACAGGTTATTCCTTAAATATGGCAACAGGACTATTAGAGAAGCCATTGTTTCCACAGGAAGCGGTAATATCCTGAAAGACTCTGATGGTAGAAGAAAATGGGTATTCGATACCCCGAGAGGCGAATTTACAGTCAAAACAAAATATGTGTCTCCTTCGTGGACAAAACCTGATTGGGCATTCATTGAAGAAGATGAGACTATTCCGAAAAATTTTAAAGACAGGGTAGAAAATGGCATCCTTGGAGACTATGCGCTTGGTTTCGGGGATGGTTATTTCATACATGGGACCCTTTATAGGAGGCTCCTCGGAAGAAGTGTAACGCATGGATGTATCAGGGTTGGTGATGAAGACCTGATGGCTATATACACGGCAGCTGGCATAGGGACAAGGATATATATCTTCTGATTATGTGGTTTCGTTTGATCTGCCTCCTTATTGCCCTCCTTATCAGTTCAGGCGCTGAATGTAGTGAGAAGGAAAAGGTTAAAAAAGAGCATGAGTTACTCGAATCTGAACTTAAACTCGCTTCCAAGCCGAATATCTATTTCATCTTCGACCTTGAAAACAGAAAGATATATTTTAAGTCAAGAGGCATCGTATTAAGAGAGCTGAGGATAGAGAATGTAAAGCTCTGGGGAGATACAGTCGCCGCAAAGCCGCATCCATTATTAAAGAAGAGCGCACTTTTTAAACCCGGAAGAAGCAGGATAAAAAAGGGCGATGGCAGTACAGATGATGAATTTAAGATAGATGCCCTGGAACTGGAGGATATGCCTGTGCATTATACCCTCTATATGGATGGAGGGATATCAATTTTTATAAGACCGAAATCAGAAGGTCTTTTCTCATGGGTATGCAACATCGGTTATTTAATCAAAAGATATGTTTCCCGTCCTGTGTTTACAGTATTAAATACACTTCGAGGGAAGCCGTTTAGTGCTATTGATGTTGTATTGGACAAAAAAGATGCTCAGGCACTGTACTGGGTGTTCTCTGAGGGTTCTGAGGGCATAATAAACATGTAAAGTGTAAATCTTGTATCACATGGGTATTCAAGGTTTGGTTATTGGTGTTTGGTGATTAGAATTTGGTTATTATTTTAGTATCATGTACTCCATAATTGCTCCGCAGAAGACAATAATGCCTGCTGGTATCATCATTTTATAGATTCCCCATAAATCAGCCTTAAAATATTCTTTTGTCAGGATAAGACAGATATGGACCGGTGATAACAGGACCCCTAAATACCCAGAGGCAAATGCAAATGATATTGCACCTATGGATGTATTGCCGGCAATGCTAATTATAAGAGGGAACGTGCTTCCTACAAAACCTACGGTAAGACCTGTAAACAAGCCAGTAAGAAATGGGAGCAGAAAAAGAATGGGTAAGACAGAAATTCCCTCTTTTATAAAAAATTGGCTCAGATTTTTTACCGCCCCTGAATTTTCCATCGTCTCCTTGAAAAGCATAACACCGAGTATCAGGATGATCACATCAAGAGAAAAACCATGTTTAAGAACAGTAAGGATGGATTTGAGATTGTATCTGTAGAATGAAAGTAAAAATATAACAACAGCAAGCAATGCATAATGCAGTTCTATATGAAATATGACTACAAGCAGAAGGACAGTGATTATCGGTACAAAACTCCATAATCCCTTTTTTGATAGTTTCTCTTCTGTTTTTACCACTCCCTGAACTCCATGCATTGCAAAGATAAATCCTGTTATCAGTACAAGGGCTGCATATGCGAGGTTCACAGTAATCAGGGTGTGGAGCGCTATCTTTGAAACTGCAGATGCGAGAAGGATTCCTGGATATAGTGGCAATATATATTCCCATGGATGCCTGAACCAGTAGTTGATAAACCCCTTTTCTTCAGGGCTCATCTTGGTGTCACTGGTTGTCTCAGCTACCATAGGAGCGGAAAAATACGCACCTCCAACTGACGGGATGAGACCTATCAGGAAGGGCATTGATACTATGACCAGCTTTTTGTTCTTAAGTATTGCCTTTGCAGCACTCATCATATTCGTAAGAACCGTATGTTCCCTTAGTATCATCTCAAAGATTCTAATGAAGGATAATGCAAGGATCAATTTAATGGTCACATCGTTTAGGACAGCACCTTTACACGTCTTCCATATCGAGATGAATGGCATACGATAAAGCAGGAACAGTACAGATGCGGAAATAAGCATTACAAGACCGATATTCAGCTTCTTCCTCAGTAGCAGCAATATCAATGCAAAGATAAGAGATATCTTCAATAAATCGGCCATTCAACATTTTAGCACATCTTTTTACAGATTTATTCTTATAAAAACCACACTGTTTATTCAAAAGGACCTCTTCAGATAACTTTTTTGCAGCCTCTGTAAGAGCAGATTGACATGTTTCTTAGATAACAGTAATCTTACTATCCTTTAACACATAAATCTTATCCACTGTTTAATGCTTGTGAAAAAGATAATGGGAATGTATATGGGTATGGGCAGTCTGCCCATGATAATGTATATGCTCATGGATAAGATTTACACTCAGTAATAAGTCTTCATCTTTTAGAATTTCTTCTGCGTTTCCTATCTTTTCTATGCGATGCTCTTCTGAAAGTACGGCTACCTTAAATTGAAACTCGTCAACCAGAGAAAGACCATGCGTAGCAATAACAATAGTCTTTCCTGCTTCATTTAATGCCAATATTAATTCTAAGAGAAAAACTTGAGTCTTTGGATCAAGTCCGCTGGTAGGTTCATCGAGCAAAAGCACCTCAGGGTTCATAGTCAGAATAGAGCCGAGCGCAACCCTTTTCTTTTCACCACCTGATAACATATAAGAAGGACGGTTCCGCAGGTTTTCAATCTTGAGCATCTGCATAATCTCACTCACCCTTTCCAAGGCCTCACTTTTCTCCATCCCCAACTGTAAAGGGCCAAAAAGTAGTTCATCCATGACCGTTGGACAGAATAACTGGATATCAGAGTCTTGAAAAACAAATCCAACCCGCTCCCTGAAAGATCTCAAAAAATCTCTCTCTTTAAGTGATTCCTCAGATAATTCATAATCGTAAAAAAAGACTTTGCCCTGTGAAGGGAACAATAAACCGGCCAATATCTGGAGAATCGTAGATTTCCCGCTGCCGTTAGAACCTATAACAGCGAACTTCTCACCCTTACGTATCCCTAAGCTTACATCTACGACTGCAGGAAATTTATTGTAATATGTGTAATATGCTCCTTCAACTGTAAAAATTTCCATGTGTATCCTTTAAACCCACAAAAATAGTAAACCCAAAGTAAAGAGAAAAAAGCCGACGATCCAATCCCTTCCCATTATTTTCTGATACTGGTAAAGTTTAATCTTACCTGAGAAACCCCTTCCCACCATTGCTTTAAAAACATCGTCACACTTTAACTGGGTCTTCCGAAAAATAAAAGCTATCCTCCCTGCTACCCAGTTCCTTGCTTCTGCACTCTTCACCGCACTCACAAGCCTGTTTTTTTTCGCAAGATGCATATCAACAACAATACGGGCAAAAATAAAAATGTATTTGTACGCTAAAGAGATGATAATCAAAAAAGTATCCGGGACTTTGAGTACCTTTAACGCCTTGATAATTTCAGGAAAAGGCGTGGTATACAGTATGAGAAAGGAAATGGATAAGGAATTTAAAACCCTTAACGTCAACATTGCAACTACTGAAAAGCCTTCTCCTGTAAAGCCTATTACCTCAGGAATGTGATAACCCCAGAAATCATATGGTTTTGATAATGTGATAATCGGGAAAAGCACTTCCCCATGAGTTATTACATTCAGAGAAGAGGGAAAGGAAATTAGGAAACCGAAAATGAATCCCAATAAAAATATTTTTTTATAAAATTTTACAAGATTTATACGAGACAGTACTACAAGCGTAAATACAGTAATAAAAATGCCCAATTCAGGCAGTAACTCTTTTTTTAAACTGATTATAACAATTAAAAAAAGCCAGAAAACCACTTTAACACGTGTATCAAGCTCATGGAAAAAACCCGTCTTCGATGCCGACTCCCACTGGATATAACTTTCCTTAAGAATACCTGCAAAACTTTCGATACTTTTATCAATATATGATATGTTTATCTTACCCCCTCCTCTTTTAGGAGGGTGTGAGGAGGGGGTATTCAGTAAAAACAGAGGGATGTCATTTTTCATGCTTAACCAGAAACTTGGTTATCAAATATATTAGTATGACAGCCGCAGCGATGCCGAGTACGCCGGATACGATATATGAAATTACCTGTGTACTAAAAGCCGCGTTCTCACCGCCGAAGTTATAATCAGGAACAGGCGCTTTCCAGAAATCGGCCAGCTTCTTGAGACCCTCCGGCACATAGCCCAGAAGTTCTTGTATTTTGTCTGTTCCCCATTCGCCCCAGGCATCTCCGGCATTGAATTTTTCAGGAAGAAAAATACCAAATGGAGTTAAAAGAGCCATTATAAGAAGCCCGATCCAGAGTTTTTTCTGAAATCTTGTCATATCAAGCCTCCTTCGTTGCATAAACTAATTCACTTTCATGTTTGACAAAATACTTCAGTATCAGGGCCGTTACCATTCCTTCTACTATACCGAATACGAGCATATGTTCTATTGCCATTGCAGGGACAGCGATCGACAGCGGATAAGGGGCATATAAAGGCTTCCCGTCCGGTCCAGAAGCGATCATGGGTTGAATCCCAAATTCAAAGCCGGCAGCTACAGAAGCGACTGAAAGGCCGATCCAGCCGGCAAGAAATGCGGCTGCGTAAAATCGTGCGCCGCCTTTTGCATTACCTTTTACTAACTTAAAAACCCAGTAAGAAACAAAAGGCATTACCACTGCCATGTTAAAACAATTAGCGCCGATTGCAGTAATCCCACCGTCTCCGAACACTATAGCCTGGATTATTAAAACAACCGATACTGCTAAAACTGCTGCCCATGGTCCCAACAGGATAGCAATAATCCCGGCCCCTACAGCATGGCCTGTAGTCCCCCCTGGAATAGGGACATTAAACATCATGATAAGAAAAGAAAAAGCTGCTGCCATCGCCAGATATGGGATATACTTAGCGGAAAGCTCTTTTTTCAATTTTTTTAAAGCGACTGCCCAGAAAACAAAAGATGCTCCATATAGAGGCACAAATGTTTGGGGGCTTAGATAACCATCAGGTATATGCATAATTACCTCCTTAAAATTTTACTACTACCTCCAATGAAAATAAGGATTTATCGTCTTTGGGTTTTCCTTTGGAGGTCGAGAAGCCGTTGTCAGCATGTACATAAGAGGCCTCGGTCCTTATTAAGATGTTGTCAGTGAAGTTGTATGTTGGGGTAAGGGCAGCGGCGTAGATATTTTCTGCATCTTGGTTAGGAAGATAAATCCTGCTTTTCCCTTGCTGTATATATTCAAGTCTTAACGGCAGAGAGAATTTCTTGAAAGACGGGGCAATATACAGGGCAGCGCCTATCGATGAGCTGTCTTCAAAATACCTATCCATTTCGCTGCTCCACCTCCAGTAATCAACATTTAGCGCCATGTATAAGTTGTTCATCGTATACTCTGCTGCGACGCCTGTAAGGTGCCTCAGCCCGGTTAAATGGTAGTGGTAGAGGCTCAGACCAACGCCTCCGATGTTATCATTCATACCGGCCTCCCATGAGTAGGAATCCTGGACATTCTTGCTGGGGACGTTGCCATATTCCGTTTCGTATTCATCACGGGCAAGCCTGTGTTTAAATATGCCGCTCCATATCCTGAAGTCTTCACTGAAGGCATAAGTGGCCCTTGCGCCTGCGGCATTATATGGTTGTTGCGATGCAATGGCCCCCACAGTTATATTGCGGTTATTGAAGGTATAAGTGCATTCATACCCCGAATTGGGCTGAAGGAGACCGCCTTGGAAAGCAAGACCCGGGAGAGACTTAATCGGCCTCAGGTTCATTGCGGCATATTGAATGCGAAAGTCAGGAATAGCGTCGTCCGGGGAATCGAATACAGAAGGCGTGGTAACACCTCCAAGCCCTGCATTAAAGCCAAACAAACCATTTTCCATCTCGGATGAAAGGTCTATCAGGAGATTGGTGAGAACGAAATTGTCCTTTTTGCCTCCTGCCCCTTCATTGGTAGTGGCGAACCAGCCACCGCTTACCCCGCCTGTTATATTTATGTTGCCAAGGTAAGGGCTTAATATCTTTATCACCTCCTTTTTTTCGCCTTTCTCCTCCGCCTTTTCTCCTTCTCTCAATTCCTCTTTTACCGTCTGAGGGGCGCTAACTTCCCCTCTATCGGCCTCATCTGTATCTTCACACCGTGCATTATTAAAAGGTAAAAGAATTAAGAAGGCCATAAATAAACCTACAAAAAAAACACACTCTTTTCCCCTAAGATATTTTATATTATAAATTTTACTCATTTTTTCCTCCTTTGATCATTTGATAACAAGAGATGAAACATATTCAAAGAATTTCAGCAAGATCGAAAAGAGTTCTTTAAGGTTTGCGATTTGATACCACGGTTTCCCCTTTCCCGCGGCAAATAAAAAAGCCGCGAAGGCTTTCTGACCTGCTGGTCATCTTTAAGCCTTCGTGGCTTTACGATTCTGAAAATATACTGTCAGATTTACCATCTTTTGTCAAGGGATTTTTGTTTTGACAATCTCTGGTCTTTCTGTTATCTTTAAGAAAAGCAGTTAGTCTTTTAATTGGAGGAGGTATCTGCACTTCTGTTGCAAAAAGGATACAGATTTGGTAGGGTTTAAGGGGAGTTGAATTTTTTTGAGATTATTTCCTTGTAACAGGAAGAATTACGGATATTATCATATGTCCTGGATGTCCTGATATAGCTCCAGTTGTTATATCCCTTTTCTATAGCCTTTTTTAACCACTTACAAGCCTCGATTGGATCGTTTTTTGCTGCGTAGAGTTCAGACATGCTATTAAGTGCGTAGATGTTACCCGCATTGAGTTCCAGTGACTTTCTAATGTCTCTTTCAGCTTCTTCTAATCTCCCCACCAAAAGAAGGGCAAACCCACGATTGTTATAGGGCATACCGTTTTGGGGATTTAATTCTATGGCTTTGTTGTAGTCAGCAATTGCAAGATCGCACCGACCTGTTTCCTGATAGACATTCCCCCTGTTGTTATAAGCCACAACAAAGCCTGGATTTAGCTCAATAGCCTTGTTGTAATCAGCTATGGCAAGGTCATAAAGCCTCTTTTTGTAATAGGCATTGCCCCGATTTTTATATGCTATGTAATCATCTGAATTTAACTCAATGGCTTTACTAAACCGGACAATGGCGCTATCATATTTCCATTTCTTTACCATGGGAAACTCCCGCTAGTAATTAGAGTCTGTTTATAAATGGTCTTTTGATCCAGCCTCATTATCCCCCTCCATCCCCCTTTGCCAAGGTGGGAGCATGCGGACAAACTGAATTTATAAACAGACACTGATTAGAAAAAATACATATAATATCATATATAAGTCAAGCACCAATCCGCGCTCACGACCCTGTATCGGAAAATGTTGTTCTAATCCACATCTTGTTGCAGAATAGACACAGACATTACAGCTTCCTTCATTCATAAACATTTGAAGCTCTATCAGAAGTCTTCTTTTTTGTCACCCTGAACTTGTTCCAGGGTCTCATAACCTGTTGATATTTCGAGATTCTGAAATAAATTCAGAATGACAGTTGCTATCCTTTTTTAACTTTTGCAAGAGGCTCAATTTGTTTTCAATTAGATTGGCACAGTTATTGCTTCTTAAAAGATGTTTTTTCTTCTTGACAATAAGGTTTAGCATGGTGTAAGCTTTTATGAAGGTGTAAGTGAAGGTGAAGGTATAAAAATACTTGCACTTGCACATACATTCTGCTTTAGCGGGAAGAAAAGGAGGTGATAGAAGAAGATAAAGAGTGAGAAGAAAGATTGTCATTGCGAGTGAGCGAGATTCTTCGCTGACGCTCAGAATGACAGGTGAAACCAAGATCCGCCCTTGGCGGATGAAACGCTGAACTAATCATAGGAGGATTAGGAAGTGAAAAAATATTTGGTAATAGTTTTAGGTGTGATTTGTATATTAAGTTTTGCTGTTACTGCCTCTGCCGAGGTTACACTTGGAGGCAAACTGCTGCCGAGGGGCTGGTACTTCGATAATATTAGTTCCCTTAGTGGTCATTCATGCCTGCCAACTGAGGCAGAATCTTATGCAATGTATACTACAAATGTGTTTCTTTCCGTTGATGCAAGGGTTGCTGACAATGTCCGTGGGTTTGTGGAACTGGAGACAGGACTCAGTTCTACCTCTGGCATATACTGGTGGGGTGTAAATTCTTCAAATGATGTGAAGGCAGGTGGGGGAGAACTGTGGTTCCGCCAGGCATGGTTACAGCATACCGGCTCAGGTCTTTTGGGTATCCCTTCTGGTATGAAGATAGGTCATATGCTTCTGACACTCGGTGAGAAACAGTTCTTCAACCACGAGAGGTTCGGAGATGATGCGATCCTCTTATGGATAGACCCAACAAAGGAGTTACACTTAGGGGCGGCTACAGTAAAATTAGCTGAGGGATATCTTAACCAGGACGGAGATGATATAGATGCATATGCCGTAGTCAGCACCTATAAGGTCAACAAGGACAACACCGTAGGGGTGAACTACGCATATCTTAATAGAAGCAACGATAAGCTTAGTTTGCAGAACCTCGGTCTCCATGCAAATGGTGTGGTTTCAGGGGTAAAGTATGCAGCAGAGGCTGACTTCCAGTTTGGAGAGAAGGGCACTACAGACTATACTGGTTATGGAATCCTTGCAAAGTTAGGCTATATGCTTGATCCTGTAAACCTGAGGGCCTCATTTGCACTTGGCAGCGGCGATTCTGATGGCACTGGCAAGAATAGTGAGTTCCAGGCAATAGTAGGTACTGATTATCATGCAGTCGCCAGGTTTGCACATTACACACAGCTCTATGAGCGCGCTGTATCAACAGCAGCTGATTACCAGACAGTTACTGGTAATAACAGAACCACAGGCATTGCCAATACAACATACTACAACCTCGGCGTGGATGTGGACCCTGTAAAAGACCTCGGCCTATCCCTTGATGGCTATTACCTCAGGGCAACAAATGTTGCTTCAGGTGTGTCCAAGTACATTGGTTCAGAGGTTGACCTTACTGGTTCATACAAGATCGCAAAGAACCTCTCATATTTTGTGCAGGCAGGCCTCTTTAGCCCGGGTAAATACTATGATACCCATATACCCATTGTTCCCGACAAAAAGACAGCTACTATGGTAGTTCACGGCCTCAGCCTCACATTCTAAAGACTGTAACGCGTAATGCGTGATGCGAGGGGCGGCTCGAATGAGCCGCCCTTTTTTATTGTTTTTCAGGGCCCCTTTTTGCTAAACTTAATAAAAAAATATTTCATAAATTTGTTTATAAAACTATAAAAAAGTAATCCCCCCACGCCCCCCTTTAGCAAAGGGGGGTGAGGGGGGATTTGATTTCATGAAAAATCATGATTTATAAAAACATCCTGAGAGAATTTAAGAAGAAGAAGATACTTGTCATCGGGGATTTAATACTCGACCGCTATATATGGGGTAAGGTAAATAGAATATCTCCGGAGGCGCCTGTCCCTGTTGTTGAGGTAACAGATGAGAATTTTCTTCTCGGAGGCGCTTCGAACGTAGCAAACAACATAGCAGCGCTCGGAGGCCGTGCAACAATAGTTGGGGTAGCAGGCAATGATATAGCCGGGGGAATCATGATGAAGATGCTGGAAGAACGAGGGATACAATGTGGGGGTGTCTTTTGGAGCTCAACAAGACCCACGGCAACCAAGACACGGATAATAGCCCATAATCAACAGGTGGTGAGGTTTGACAGGGAAGATAAGGAGAAGGTTGATGGAAAGGTTCTCAAGGGACTCCTTGGATATATACGCAGCGCAATCCCAAACCATGATGCAGTGATTATATCTGATTATAAAAAGGGTGTAGTATCCTCTGAACTTGTAAGAGAGGTACTTAAGCATTCGAGGCCGAAAAATGTCTTTGTCTCTGTTGATCCAAAGGTAAGTCATTTTTACTGTTATAAAAATGTTTCACTTATCACACCTAATGTAATGGAAGCGTCTGTTGCGTCAGGCATAGAAATTAAAGATGAGAAATCTCTTGTAAATGCAGGGAGAGCACTCTGTAAAAAAATATCATGTGATGCAATACTGATTACGCGTGGCGAATACGGCATGAGCCTTTTTGAGAAGGATAAAGGGAGCACTTCTGCAGAAGTGCTCCCTAAAGTGGTGCATATCCCTACTGTGGCGAAAAATGTATATGATGTTACTGGTGCAGGAGATACAGTAATAGCAGCTTTTACTATTGCATATGCAGCAGGTGCAAGCATGAAAGAGGCGGCAGTAATTTCAAATCATGCAGCAGGCATAGTTGTTGGTGAGGTTGGAACAGCAGTGGTAAAAATTGATCAATTACGTAAGTCACTGAGATCAAACCGTGATAAATAATTAGAGTCTGTCCATAAATTCTGGTTGTCCGCATGCTCCCCCTTTGGTAAAGGGGGATGAGGGGGGGATTTTAAGGATATATGCTTATTTATGACTCATAAAATCTCCCCTTGCCCCTCTTTTCCAAAGAGGGGGATAATGAGGCTGGATCAAAAGACAATTTATAAACAGACTCTAACTAATGACAAATAGGGCTTTGATATGGCAAGAGCAGTAGCATTATTCTCAGGTGGCCTTGACAGTTCACTTGCGATTCTTACAATACTCAAGCAGGGTATTGAGGTTAAGGCATTAAAATTCCTGACACCATTTGACTGTGATATATGTCATATCAGGTTACATCTATATGTATCACCCTCCCCAACCCCTCCCATCAAGGGAGGGGATAACGCCCCCCAACCCCCTCTTAATTTAAGAGGGGGAGAAGGGGGAGTTATGTTCCCCTCTCCCCTTGCGGGAGAGGGCAAGGGTGAGGGGTATCATATATTTTCTGTTGCAGAGAGGTTTGGGTTCGAGGTCAAACTCATCGACCTTTCGGATAAATTTATAAAGATAGTCAAGAATCCCAAGTTCGGCTATGGGAAGAATATGAACCCATGCATAGACTGCAGAATCCTGATGCTTAAAGAGGCAAAAGCGGTTATGAATATGATAAGGGCAGATTTCATTATAACTGGCGAGGTTCTCAGTCAGAGGCCGATGAGCCAGAGGAGAGACACTTTCAATCTTATCGACAGAGAGG